>UMHD01021057.1_pt1 | contig 11009 bp, 5 predicted proteins | sample 1965461 | NCBI WGS metagenome assembly UMHD01 (sample SAMEA4836091, study PRJEB28245) | human gut metagenome | biome: gut microbiome; material: fecal sample | place: Denmark | collected 2008 | reverse complement strand
GGTTCCCCGGAACAGAAGGCGGTCACGCCATTGCTGATATTTTGTACGGAGACAGAAATCCTCAGGCAAGACTTTCCATGTCTTTGCCGTGGTGTGTTTCTCAGGTTCCGGTATTTTATGGAGAATTCCGCACCGGACGCCATGTGGAGGACGGAGAACAGATAGAGAACCGGTTTATGTCTCGTTATACGGATATTCCAAACCGGCCTTTGTATCCTTTTGGATATGGTTTGAGTTATACAGACTACAGTTATAGCCAGGTACAGGCAGATAAGACCGAATTTTCGCAGGGAGAAAGTCTGCAGGTATGGGTGACAGTGAAAAATACCGGCAGCAGAGAAGGAACAGAAACCGTACAGCTTTACATAACAGACGAATGTGGCAGTGTAGCCAGACCGGTACGGGAATTAAAGGATTTCCAAAAAGTTATTTTACAGCCGGGAGAGGAAAAGAAGGTATGCTTTACGATTCAGGAAGACATGCTTCGTTTCCACCGCGCAGATATGCGATTTGCAGCAGAGCCGGGAGAATTTACCGTGCGCATTGGCGCAGACAGCAGAACAGAAAATGCATTGAAATTTTATCTGAAATAAGACAGAGAGTGCAGGGAAGTAGTAGAAGGGAGAATAGAGGTATGAAATTTACAGACGGCTACTGGAGTGTGAAAAAGGAAATGACGCCGCTCTATGCAGTGGAATATGCAGACAGCAGAAGAAAAGGGGATGAACTGACCATCTACGCCCCGGCGAAGAACATTGCGCATCGCGGAGACAGCCTGAATCTGGGAATGCTCACCATACGGCTTTCCAGTCCCATGGAAGATGTCATTAAGGTTTCCGTGGTACATTTTGAAGGAACGGCTTATAAAGGACCATTTGCAGAGATAAATCAGACCAGTCCTCATATTTCCATAGAAGAAACCGAAGATTTTATTACCTATCAGTCCGGCCATACAAAAGCGGTGGTAGACAAACGCCCCAATTCCTGGGGGATCCGTTTCCTGGACGGAGACCGGGAGATGACCAATACCGGTTTCCGTAACATGGCAAATATTTTAAATAATGAAACAGGAAGAAAGTATACCGTAGATGCCCTGGCTATTGATGTAGACGAGTATATTTATGGTCTTGGAGAAAGATTTACTCCTTTCGTGAAAAACGGACAGGTGGTGGATATGTGGAACGAGGACGGCGGTACAGCCAGTGAGATTTCTTATAAGAATATTCCGTTCTATATTACCAATAAAGGATACGGTATTCTTCTGGACAATGAGGGAGATGCTTCCTATGAAATTGCCAGTGAGAAAGTAGAAAGAATTCAGTTTTCCGTGGAAGGCGAGCGTCTGGACTACTATGTGATTAACGGACATACCCCAAAGGGAACCATTCAGAAGTATGCAGAACTGACCGGAAAACCGGCACTGCCTCCGGCCTGGTCTTTTGGCCTCTGGCTGACTACATCCTTTACCACCAATTATGATGAGGAAACCACCAGCAGCTTTATCCAGGGCATGGCAGACCGAGATATTCCGCTGCATGTGTTCCATTTTGACTGTTTCTGGATGGAAGGTTTTGAGTGGTGTAACTTTGTATGGGATCCGAAAACCTTTCCGGACCCGGAGGGCATGCTGAAACGTTACCACCAGCGTGGGCTGAAAATCTGTGTATGGATTAACCCCTATATCGGACAGAAATCCCCGCTGTTTGCAGAGGGCATGGAATACGGTTATCTGGTGAAAAAATCCAACGGGGATGTGTGGCAGACCGATATGTGGCAGGCAGGCATGGGCCTGGTGGACTTCACCAACCCGGAAGCTGTGAAATGGTATCAGGGCAAGCTGAAAACTCTGCTGGATATGGGTGTGGACTGCTTTAAGACAGACTTTGGTGAGAGAATTCCGGTGAAAGATATTGCCTACTATGACGGCTCTGATCCGGTGAAAATGCATAATTATTATACTTTCCTGTATAACAAGGCAGTATTTGAGCTGCTGGAGAGAGAAAGAGGAGAAGGCGAGGCGGTACTGTTTGCCCGTTCTGCCACAGTGGGAGGACAGCAGTTCCCGGCACACTGGGGAGGCGACTGCTCTGCAAGCTATCCCTCCATGGCAGAAACCCTGCGCAGCGGACTTTCTCTGGCCTGCGGAGGATTCGGCTTCTGGAGTCATGACATCAGTGGATTTGAAAATACAGCCCCGGCAGATATTTATAAGAGATGGTGCCAGTTCGGACTGCTCAGTTCCCACAGCCGTCTGCATGGTTCCAGTTCTTACCGTGTGCCGTGGATGTTTGACGATGAGGCCTGTGATGTGCTGCGGAAGTTTGTGAAGCTCAAATGCAGCCTGATGCCTTATCTATACCGCCAGGCTGTGGTTTCCCATGAAGAGGGAACACCGATGATGCGGCCTATGTTTGTGGAATTTCCGGAAGACAGAGCCTGTGAAACCCTGGACAAGCAGTACATGCTGGGAGATTCTCTGTTAGTGGCGCCAATCTTTAAGGAATCAGGAGAAGTGGAATATTATGTGCCGGAGGGAAAATGGCAGAATATTTTGACAGGAGAAACAGTAGAAGGCGGAAAATGGCAGAAGGAAACATATGATTATTTCCATATGCCGCTGCTGGCAAGACCCAACACGATTCTGGCAGTAGGAAACAACAGTGAAAGACCGGACTACGATTATGCAGAAGGAATAACCTTGTATCTTGTAAACATGGAAGACGGAAAAGCGACGGAAACTGCTGTGACAGATTTACAGGGAAATACGGTGCTGACAGTAAAAGCCAGAAGAAATGGAAAAACCGTAACCGTATGCGCAGAGGGCCGAACAAAACATGTGACTTATAAGATTATGGGAAATGAAGAACTGGAAGTCGCAGTGGAATAATTCCGTAAGAAAATAAAAAATAATTTTCCCCATTGACAACCCTTCCCTTATCGTTTATTATTCTTTTTAATGAAAGGGAGTAGCTGGCACTGCAAGGTGTTTACGGCGTCGTCAATCTCGACGGGAGTATTCTCGTCCGTGTCGTGATGAAACAGCGAGACTTTTATTGCATAGCAGACTGTGCAGTAAAGGTCTTGCTGTTTTTTTGTTACCTGCGACATAGAAAGACCTTTACGAAGCACACTATAGTAGAGCCTGTAAACCAAAGCTCAAAACAAACGGAGGAAAAAGCATGAAAGAGTATTATCAGATGTCACGAACAGAAGCGCAGAAATCTGTGAATGGCAGCACCCACCCTTTAAGCGAGGACCAGATTAAGAAAAATCAGCAGAAATACGGTCCCAATGCCCTCGTGGAGGAGAAGAAAAAATCCATACTCCAGATATTTCTGGAGCAGTACAAAGACTTTCTGGTTATCATCCTGATTGTGGCAGCCATTGTATCCGGTTTGCTGGGAGAGACAGAAAGCGCCATTGTAATTTTAGTTGTTATTACCATGAATGCCATTTTAGGAACAGTTCAGACAGTAAAAGCCGAACAGTCCTTAGACAGCCTGAAAGCCATGTCCGGGCCGGAAGCAAAAGTATTTCGCAATGGTGATGTGATAAAAGGGCCGTCATCAGAAGTTACTATTGGTGATATTGTTATGCTGGAAGCCGGTGATTATGTTCCGGCGGACGGACGTATTCTGGAAAATGCCAGTCTGAAGGTAGACGAAAGTGCTCTTACGGGAGAAAGCCTTGGAGTGGATAAAACAGAAGAAGAAATCAGCGGTCAGGATGTCCCTCTGGGAGACAGAACCAATATGGTGTATTCCGGAAGCTTTGTTTCCTACGGCAGAGGTTCTTTCCTGGTAACTGCCATTGGTATGGAAACAGAAGTTGGAAAAATTGCAAAACTTCTGAAAAGTACATCCGAAAAGAAAACACCGCTGCAGATGAACCTGGATAACTTCGGACAGAAGCTGTCTATACTGATTCTGGTATTTTGTGCGATTTTATTTGGAATCAGCGTGTTCAGAGGCGAATCCATCGGAGACGCGTTCCTCTTTGCTGTTGCGCTGGCTGTAGCGGCAATTCCTGAAGCTTTAAGTTCTATTGTTACCATTGTGTTGTCCTTCGGTACACAGAAAATGGCGAAAGAACATGCCATTGTCCGTAAATTGCAGGCAGTGGAAGGTCTGGGAAGTGTCTCTATTATCTGTTCAGATAAGACAGGAACGCTGACTCAGAACAAAATGACCGTGGAATACTACTATGTAGAAGGTAAAGAAGTTCCCGCAGCAGACATTGATTTGGAAGAGGAAGCACAGAAACAGCTTTTGCGTCACAGTATTTTGTGTAATGACTCTACAAACAAAAACGGAGAAGAAATCGGTGACCCTACAGAGACAGCTTTGATTAATCAGGGAGATGAACTGGGTGTTCCGGCAGAAACGGTAAGGGAGAAATACCCAAGATTCAGCGAAGTTCCTTTTGACAGTGACAGAAAGCTGATGTCCACGCTGCACACATTGAAAACAGGTTCTACTATGGTAACCAAAGGCGCGGTAGACGTTTTGCTGGGCCGGGTGACCACAATTCAGAAAAATGGAAAAGCAGAACCGATTTCCCAGGCAGATATTCAGGAAATCGAAGAACAGAACCAGAAGTTCTCCAGAAACGGTCTGCGTGTGCTGGCCTTTGCTTATAAGAGTGTACCGGAAGGCACAACGATTACCGTAGAGGATGAAAACGATATGACCTTCCTTGGTCTGATTGCCATGATGGACCCGCCGAGAGAAGAGTCCAAAGACGCGGTAGCAGAATGTATCAAAGCCGGAATCAAACCGATTATGATTACCGGTGACCACAAGGTAACGGCAGCAGCCATTGCCAAACGTATCGGTATTCTGAAAGATGAATCTGAGGCCTGTGAAGGCGCTGTAATTGAAAACATGACAGACGAAGAGTTACAGGATTTCGTAGAAGGAATTTCTGTATATGCCCGTGTTTCACCGGAGCACAAAATCAGAATCGTCAGAGCATGGCAGGAAAAGGGCAACATTGTATCTATGACAGGTGACGGGGTCAACGACGCTCCGGCGCTGAAACAGGCGGATATCGGTGTGGCTATGGGTATCACAGGAACAGAAGTTTCCAAAGATGCGGCATCTATGATATTGACAGATGACAATTTTGCGACTATTGTTAAAGCTGTAGAGAACGGACGTAATGTCTACAAGAATATTAAGAGTGCGATTCAGTTTCTGTTATCCGGAAACTTTGCGGGAATCCTGGCCGTTTTATATGCTTCCATTGCAGGACTTCCGGTACCGTTTGCACCGGTACATCTGTTATTTATCAATCTTTTGACAGACAGTCTTCCGGCTATTGCTCTTGGACTGGAGCCGCACAGCGAGTCCGTGATGAATGAAAAACCAAGACCGATGAACGAATCTATTCTGACAAAGAATTTCCTTTCCAAAATCGGAATCGAGGGTCTGGTAATTGGTATTATGACAATGATTGGCTTCTACATTGGCTATCAGGAAAGCGCGCTTTTGGCGTCTACATTGGCCTTTGGTACGTTGTGTATGTCCCGTCTGGTACATGGGTTTAACTGTAAATCAGATGCGCCTGTATTGTTTACAAAGAGATTCTTTAACAACATTTATCTGGCAGGAGCCTTTGGTTTAGGCGTGCTGCTGATTACTGCAGTTATGATGATTCCGTGGCTGAACGGTATCTTCCAGGTTCAGACATTAAGCCTGACACAGCTGTTGATTATGTATGGTTTGTCTCTTGCCAATCTTCCGATTATTCAGTTTATTAAATGGATTCGTAAAAAAATCGGTAAATAAGAGAATCAGGGAGGGTATCTATGGAGTTGAATAAGAAAAACATGAAGAATCTGATTCTTCTGATTGTCTTTGCAGTGTTGTTTTATGTGGGAGTGCAGAGAATCGAGAATCTGGCAGCAGGTATTCTCTTTGTGTGCAGAGTGGTCTTTCCTTTTATTCTGGGCGGCGCACTGGCGTTTATTTTGAATATACCCATGAGTTTTCTGGAGGAGAAGCTGTTTCACAAAGTAAAGAAAAAGAAGTTTGTAAGACCGGTCTGTCTGGTATGTTCCATTCTCTTTGTGGTGGCTGTGATTCAGGTTGTGCTGGTGGTTGTATTGCCGGAGGTGGCAACAACTTTTTCCAGTATCAGCAAGAATATAGAAGCCTTTCTTCCAAAACTGCAGAGATGGGCAATAGATACGTTCCCTGACAGCAAGCAAGTAACTTCCTGGATTCAGAGTATTGAGTTTAATTGGGATAAAATTATCCAGACAGCTATTAATTTTCTGAAAAACGGTGCGGGAAATGTGCTGAACTCCACCTTTACGGTGGCAAAAACAGTGATTAATTCTCTGATGAACTTTTTCGTAGCCTTTGTGTTTGCCTGTTATATATTGCTTCAGAAGGAAAAGCTGTCTGTGCAAATCAAAAAAGTGCTCTACGCATTCCTTCCTTTGAAGGCAGTGGACAAGACTTTAGAGGTGGCGTCTTTAAGCTATAAAACCTTTTCCAGTTTTGTCACAGGACAATGTCTGGAGGCTGTGATTCTGGGAACCATGTTTTTTATTGTTATGAGTATTCTAAGATTCCCATATGCTTTGCTGGTAGGCGTGGTCATTGCCTTTACTGCACTGATTCCTATCTTTGGCGCTTTTATCGGCTGTGTGATTGGCACATTTTTGATGCTGGTGTCCAATCCCATGCAGGCTGTAGCCTTTGTGATTTTGTTCCTGGTATTGCAGCAGATAGAAGGAAATCTGATTTATCCTCATGTGGTGGGCGGTTCTGTGGGTCTTCCGTCTATCTGGGTGCTGGTAGCCGTCACTGTGGGCGGCAGCCTGATGGGGGTTGTGGGAATGCTGATATTTATTCCGCTGTCCTCTGTAGTTTATGCACTGTTTCGGGAAGTGGTATATAAGAGGCTGAAGGAGAGAGGCATTCATGATATTTGAAACACACGCACATTATGATGATAAAGCGTTTGATAAAGACAGGGACGCACTGTTAAAGTCCATGCCTTTTAAAGGCGTGGAAACCATTGTAAATGTAGGGGCCTCTTTTCAGGGCGTATTGGATACGGTAAAACTCACAGAGCAGTATCCCTTCGTCTATGGCGCTGTGGGAATCCATCCGGACGAGGTGGGAGACCTGAGCGAAGAGAAAATAAGAATTCTGCGCAGATTCTGTGATTTGGAAAAAATTGTGGCTGTGGGAGAAATCGGTCTGGACTATTACTGGGATAAGGAAGGTCATGATATACAGAAAAAATGGTTCGTGCGGCAGATGGACCTTGCAAAGGAGACGGGTTTGCCCATTATTGTGCACAGCCGGGATGCGGCAAAGGACACGATGGACATTATGAAAGCGGAGCGGGCCGATAACCTGAAAGGTGTGATTCACTGCTATTCTTACTCAAAAGAACAGGCCAAAGAGTATATGAACATGGGATATTATCTTGGAATCGGCGGAGTGGTGACCTTCAAAAATGGAAAAAAGCTGAAAGAAGTGGTGGAATATGCGCCGCTGGATTACCTGCTTTTGGAGACAGACGCCCCGTATATGGCGCCGGAGCCCCATAGAGGAGAGCGAAACTGCTCCCTTTATTTGGAATATGTGGCGGAAACCATTGCGGAAATCAAAAGAATTTCCAGAGAAGAGGTAATAGAAGTGACACGGGAGAATGCCCGGAGGTTATTTGGAATAGGATAAAAAGAAGCTGCTGTATAGAGTGCCGGCGGGCACTTTATACAGCAGTTCTTTTTACTTAGGAATTTCCTGCAGTTTTTCATTTATGTAAGCCATGGCTTTTTCAGTCTGTGCTTCCTCGGCAGGGAGAGCAGAAGCGGTATCGCACAGACGATTATCCCCCATAACAGCCAGCATGGACTTTTTCAGATTGTAGCCTATCAGACTGCTGAGGGCATTTACGAGAATGTCAGAAGCTTCTTTATTTTCTAAAATTTCTCTGGCTGTATCATGGATAGAATAATATCCCTCGCGGAAAGTGAGTTCCCGTTCTTTATTCAGGTCTACATGTTCAAACCAGTTAGTCACTCCGGTTTCGGAAGCGTCTTCCACAAACTGATAAGCAGAGAAAGGTTCGGAAACTTTCTCAAACACAGCGGTATCACAGCAGAAGGCACTTTTGGCTGTGATGGTTGTAAAGCCTTCCTTTAAAGGAATGTTGCGGAAGAGGAATACCCGTTGTCCCTGTTCTTTCTTAAAGAAAGCGCCGTTGACATATAAAGAAATTTCCGGTGCATTGCTGTATACCTTTATATCTATGGCAGAATCCGTCCGTTTTCCATAGCGTTTGCTGCAGATATGAACCATGGGTTCGGGATTCCAGTATGCTTTATACAAATAGAAGGAATCTTTTTTTATCTGCCGGTCTATGGTTACCAGTCCCTTATTGTTGCGTCCCGCTACACCGCCTTCTTTTCTGGCATCACAGCCGAAATCAAACATATTCCAGATATGCGTAGCCCACAGCCAGGGGCGTTCTTCAATGATTTTTGCCATGTGTTCATGGTAAAGAGCCTGATATTCTTCGCTGTAGTCTCCTGCTTTAGGTGTATCGCTGTGATAGGAAATAATACCCTCGCAGCCATATTCTGAAATTCCCAATGCACGCTGGGGGTAGGATTGATGGAAAGTATCAAGCCATTTTTCGTTATCTTCCAAAACACCGGTATACCAGCCAAAATAATGATTATAGCTGAGAATATCGGTAATACAGTTCTGTTCATCCTCCATAGGGAGAGAGGAAAGCTGCGCCATTGTGGTCAGACGGGAAGAATCTAAAGTCTTTGCCAAAGCATTTAAGTCTTTCAGGTTTGCCAGAAGCTGCGGTGTATTGGCTCCAATGGTAATCTCATTGGAAATCCCCCAGAAACAGATGGAAGAATGATTGTAGTTCTGGTAAATGAGTTCTTTCATCTGCAGAATACAGTTTTGGTGGGCGTCGGGCGTGTCACTCATGCGGCTGATAAAAGGAATTTCAGCCCAAACAATAAATCCCATTTCATCGCAGAGATTGTAGAAATCCTGACTGTGCTGGTAATGGGCAAGACGAATGGTGTTGGCGCCCACTTCTTTTATAAGGCGTGCGTCCATTTCGTGGTGTGCCAGAGTCAGGGCATTGCCAAGTCCAAGAAAATCCTGATGACGGGAAACACCACGCAGTGGTGTCAGTATTCCATTGAGATAGAACCCTTTTTCCGGGTCTACGTGGAACTCTCGGAAACCATGACGGACAGTTACCTGATCAAGAACTTCATTGTGGCGGTACAGCTCTGCTTTTATGCTGTAGAGATAAGGTGACTGAACACCCTGCCACAGATGAACATCAGACAGGAAAAATTCTGTATAAGTATCAGCTGCAGCCGGCTGTGCTGTCTGTGCAATCAGAGAACCCTCCTGGTCATAAATGCTGAAAAGCACCTGGTCAGTTTCCTTTGCATTGGAAACATAGGCGTGGAGGGAAAGCTGGACCTGATTTCCGTTTTTTATTTCTGAGCAGGCCGTTATGCCTTCGGAACCATAATAATCCAGACAGAAATGGGTCTTGGGAACGGTAAGGACTCTCACATCGCGGTACAGTCCGCCATAAAAGGTAAAGTCAGCAACCTGTGGATAAATATGGTCATAGTGCTGATTGTCTGTCATGACAGAGAGAAGATTCAAGCCCTTATGGAGAAATGCAGTAATGTCCACACGGAAACTGCTGTACCCGCCTTCATGTTCTGTTACCTGTGTGCCATTTACATAAACCTTACATAAACAAGCTGCAGCCAGAAATTCTATATAGATGCAGGTATCAGAGGGCAGTTCTGAAATCTGCAGTTCTCTGACATACCAGCATGCCCCGCGGTAGTAATCACTGCCGCCGTCTTGGCCGTCCAGGCAGTTCCAGGTATGGGGCAGTGAGACCCGCTCCCAGTTTTCAGGAAGTATCTGGGGAATCTGTTCCTGTTTGTTTTTAGCAAAAAACCAGTCGTCTTTCAGTGTTATTATTTGTCTCATAAGTTGTGTTTCCTCCCGGTATTAGAATAATATCTGGCTGTATTCTAGCATATACAGAACCGGGAGGTGAGTAGGATTCTTGGGAATTACCGTAAAATTTATACTTTTAGGAAAGAATTTCACTTCGGTAGTCTTTGGGTGTCTTTCCAACAATTTTCTTAAACATCTTTGTGAAATAGTTTACATCGGCAATTCCGCAGTGCTGTGCAATGGTCTGAATCTGGAGATTGGATGTGTTCAGAAGAAAGACCGCATGGTTGATTCTTTTGCGTTTTACATATTCTGTCAGGGTGAGTCCGGTTTCCTTCTTAAAAAGTGCGGACAGGTAGCTGGGATTGACATTCAGGCGCTTGGCCTGGGCGTCCAGACCCAAATTCCCCGTCAGGTTTGTGGTAATCTGCGTCATAACCTTTTGTATAATAGGGGAGTAACCCTTCAGGGAATGGCTTTGAACCAGATGGCAGTATTTGCGGATAATATCTTTTTGCAGAGCCAGAGAATCAGTGGGACGGGACAGCTTCACAATTCTTTCCAGCGTATGGGAGGAAAGGTGTCCAATATGAATCGGAGGTACGTCGGCAGATTCTGCAGCTTTGCGCAGTAAAGTGTTTAACATAATGCTCTGGGCTTTCTTCCATTCCAGAGTGTTTTCCCAGGGGAAAACAGAATAGTTTTTCTTGAGGGCAAAGAAACGGTTCAGAAAGATTTCTGTGGCATTCCATTGCCCCTGGCTGACCAGCTTCAGCAGTTCGTTCTCGCAGTCGTAATATTCTTCCATGAGCTGTATGCTCAGCAGAGTTTCTCTTGGGAGCTCCATGTCCTGACTTTCCGTAGTGGGATTCAGTTCGGGAGCGGCAGGGGTTTCGATATTCTGAAAAGAAAAATTGTCTAGGGTTCCCCAAAGCAATTCTCCAAAGGTATTTACAATGGTGAAGAGGGCGCTTTCGTCTGTGAGTACGGGAATCCCGGGAGAAAAAGTCTGAGGCGCGGTTT
>UMHD01005438.1_pt1 | contig 11583 bp, 10 predicted proteins | sample 1965461 | NCBI WGS metagenome assembly UMHD01 (sample SAMEA4836091, study PRJEB28245) | human gut metagenome | biome: gut microbiome; material: fecal sample | place: Denmark | collected 2008 | reverse complement strand
GACAAGTATCATTTGTTGAGTCTATTTTCTCAAATAACTAGAGGGAATTCAATATACGCACTATGGTGCGTTTACTAAATGTTTATCCAGCCAGCTGCCAATAATCCCGACCATTTTTCCAATGGTAAGTGCAGCTAAAACAGTTCCGATTCCGAGACCGTCCAAATGTCCGAGAAAAAGTTTTGTCATACATGCGGTGGCTACCAGACAGAGTACATCGAAGGAAATTTTAATCCTTGGATAATGAATTCCGGAAATCTGTGATACTTCTCTAGGAAAAAGATCGGTAGGAACGATAGGCAGACCGCACCGGTTGGAAAGCGCAATTCCCACACTGAGTAACAGATAGCTGATTATAAAATAAAGAATGCGGCAAAACATGGTTTGTGGAAGGATATGAATCCAAAGTTCATGGACATCCACCAATTGTCCGAATAAAAATCCGACTACAAAACTAAAAAGGTATTGTGGGACAAAGCGTTTTTGCAAAAACATCAGAATTAAGACGAGAAGTCCTTGAAAGAGGTATGTCCATGTCCCAAGTGACAAGTGGGGAAGCACCTCCGAAAAAGCGAATGGTACGCTGGAAATCGCAGAAATTCCGGCACCGGAATACAGCATGAGCACTACTGCGAAGCTGTTGATGATAATGTTAATTGCAAGAGCTAACTCACCGGAAAGTATGGGGAGCTCTTCTTTTGTGATTGGTCTTTTCATTTGACCTTCCTCCTTATGATACAACATTTGTCTCTTGTTTTTGACGTGAATAAAATCATTTCAAACTTCTTCTAGTGTATAAAATTATTTGTGATTAATCAAATGAATAATTTTAATCAAACTATAGACTGTGTCTATTATGCGGTGATATACTGACGGTAAGAAAGGAGGCGGTATCATTGAATCTGTCTTATATACGTTATTTCGTCACGCTGGCACATGTTCGACATTACACGAAAGCAGCAGAACAGTTATGCATTACACAGCCGAGTCTGAGCCATGCGGTGACACAGCTGGAAAAGGAATTGGGAATTCCGCTGTTTGAAAAAAATGGGAGAAATACGACATTGACACAATTTGGAGAAGAGTTTCTTGTCTGTGCAGAGCACACGTTATCTACTTTAGATGCAGGAGTTGCCTCGATTCATCGGAGTGCAAAGGGAGAAGGTGTCATTCGCCTTGGTATGCTTCGCACGTTAGGGATTGAGTATATACCGAAGCTGGCTGCGCAATTTTTGAGGGAAAATAAAGAGCGAGATATACAATTTACCTTTCATACGGGGGCAACGCAGACACTCTTAGATGGTTTAGAGAGCAGAAAATTTGATTTGGTATTTTGTTCGCAGCCATCTGAAAAGGCAAATTTAAGTGCGACCCCGGTGCAAAAGCAGAATCTGGTATTGATAACTCCCAAGAACCATCCGCTGGTAGGTCAGGATACAATTGATCTGAAGGAGACGGTCTCGTATCCACAGATTTATTTTGAGAAAAGTGCAGGTATTCGCAGTGTGATCGATCAGATGTTTTTGAATATTGGAGAGACACCGAATATTGCCTATGAGACCGAAGAAGATCAAGTGATTGCAGGTCTGGTTGCACAGGGATTTGGGATTGCGATTGTTCCGTACATGGATCTGCTGTTAAAGCTGGATGTAAAAATTCTTCCAATTGTCTCACCAAACTGTGAACAGGTGCTGTTTATGGTCCATGACGAACGTGTATTTATGCCGCCTGCAGTGCAGAACTTTCGTCGGTTTGTATTGGAGAGAAGAGTAGTTAATATTTAGTGGGATAAAACTATATTTTCGCTGGCCTTGTATGAAGTACGAATTTGTTTTTATGGAATTCCAATATCCCCTCGTCGCGCATCTTTCCAAGCTCTTTCGATAGGGCGCTGCGATCCAGATTGAGATAGTCGGCAAGTCCCTGACGGTCAAACGGAATTTGGAATGTTGTACTTTTGGATTTTGCCGCTTCTGTAGAAAGATAGATAAAGAGACGACTGCGAACGGTTTTAGGAGTAGTGCAGAAAATGCGTCTGGAAAGTATTAGATTTTTTTGCACAGAGATATAGAGAATATTCTGCATGATTTTAGCACTCCAGCTCTCTTTATCTTGAATCTGTTTCAGAGGTGCGATATTTAGAAAGAGGATATCAGCAGCTTCGGCAGTGACTGCGTCAACCATCATCGGTTCTTGACAGAGCGCGTAGGATTCGGCGAATACCTGTCCTGCTGAAATATTGCTTAAAATACTTTTGTTGCCCCACAGATCAATATTTTCAATATTGACACTTCCGCTTAAAACGATACCGATTTCATGGATATGTTCTCCGGTGTGAAAGATAATAGTATTTTTTTCAAAGTGCTGTGTGCGCATACAGCCAAGATCCAGCATGTGCATCCACTCATTTTCAGTAATGCCCTGAAATAAAACTGATTCAATTTTTTTCATAAAATCCTCATTTCCGTGGTTATAACCACTGAATTATTGGATTGATTATATTATACTCAGGTTACAAATGCAAGGAGGAAAAAATATGATTAGAAGAATTATTGAGATTGATGAAGATAAATGTAATGGGTGCGGAGCTTGCGCAGCGGCTTGTCATGAAGGAGCAATCGGTATGGTAGATGGGAAAGCGAAACTTCTTCGTGATGATTATTGTGATGGACTTGGAGACTGCCTTCCGACATGTCCGACAGGGGCAATCCGTTTTGTAGAGCGAGAGGCAGCAGCGTATGATGAACAGGCCGTTTTGGAAAATCAGAAAAAAGCAGCACCGGCGGGAATCCAGCCGTCACAGCTTGCACAATGGCCATGTCAAATCAAGCTTGTGCCAGTAAATGCACCTTATTTTCAGGGGGCGAAATTGCTGATTGCAGCGGACTGCACGGCTTATGCCTACGCTAATGTGCATCAGGAATTTATGCGAGGAAAGGTGACAATTATCGGATGTCCAAAACTGGATGATGTCGATTATAGCGAGAAACTGACACAGATTTTGGAGAATAATGATATCAAAAGTGTCACAATACTTTGTATGGAAGTCCCTTGCTGCGGTGGTCTTGAGATGGCTGCGAAAAAAGCACTTAAGGAAAGTGGAAAGTTTATTCCATGGCAAGTTGTCACGATTTCGATTGATGGGAAAATATTAGATTAAGAGCAATTTGAAATGTTATTAGGAGTAGTGTTTTAAGAAAAAAGCTGATAAAATAGGTATCTCAGATGAATGAGGTATCTATTTTTTTGTAACAGTTCAGTAAACTCGAGCTGTTATGACTGAACTGTTACAGATTGGAAGGAAAGGAAGGAAAAAATGGAAATCAGGCAGGCAAAGTTGGCGGATGTGCCAACCATTATGAAGATATATGAAAAAGCAAGGGTATTTATGGAGAACAGTGGGAATCCTACACAATGGGCGGTTGGCTATCCGGGGCAGCAGCTAGTTGAAAAGGATATTATAGAAAAAAATTGTTACATCTGTGAGGAACAGGGGAAAGTTGTAGGTGTGTTTTCGTTTATAGTGGGAGAGGACCCGACATATCAGAAAATCGAGCATGGTGCATGGCACAGCGCAGAAACATATGGAACAATACACAGACTTGCATCAGATGGACAGGCAAAGGGGATTGCAAAAATTTGTTTTGATTTTTGCAAAACAAAATGCCGTTATCTTAGGATTGACACGCATCAGGATAACAAACCAATGCAGGCGGCAATCCTGAAATACGGATTTCAAAAATGCGGAATTATTCACGTTGCAAATGGCAGCGAAAGGATTGCGTTTGATATTTCGTTTGATTGAAAAAAGATTCACTGCATGATATGATATTTAGGATTAGAAATATGGGAACGGCAAAGACAGTTAGTGAGGTGAAAATAATGCCATTAACAAAGATGGAAGCGGAGAACTTTACAGTATTTGAGAAGATATCAATCCCGTTTTGTAGAGGGTTGAACGTACTAGTAGGAGAAAATGGAGTGGGGAAAACGCATGTTATGAAGATTGCGTATGCTGCGTGTCAAGCATCAAAGCATGATGTGTCATTTTCGCAGAAAAGCGTAATGTTATTTAGACCTGATCAGTCCAGTATCGGACGTCTTGTAAATAGAAGAAAAAATGGTAATAATACGGCGAAAATTTCTGTTGAGTCAGATGTAGCAAAAATCGGAATGTCATTTTCTATTAAAACAAAAAAATGGGATGCAGAGATTAAGACTGAGCCAAATTGGGAAAAACAGATGTCAGATTTGACAAGTGTATTCATTCCGGCAAAAGAAATTTTATCAAATGCATGGAACCTTGATGCAGCAGTTAAAATGGGAAATGTAGAATTTGATGATACGTATCTTGATATTATTGCAGCTGCCAAGATTGATATATCAAGAGGTGTTGATACAGGGGCAAGAAAAAAATATTTGGAGCTTTTGCAAAAAATCAGTTCAGGCAAAGTTGCTTTGCACGATGATAGATTTTATCTTAAACCAGGTACACAGGCAAGGCTGGAGTTTAATTTGGTAGCTGAAGGATTACGTAAGATTGCATTATTGTGGCAGTTAATAAAGAACGGTACATTGGAAAGAGGTTCTGTTTTATTTTGGGATGAGCCCGAGGCAAATATTAATCCTAAATATATTCCCGTTTTGGCAGAATTACTTATTATGTTGGAACGTGAAGGTGTTCAGATTTTTGTTTCCACGCATGATTATTTTTTGTCTAAATATATTGAAGTCAAAAAGAAAAAAGACAGTGAAATTCAATATATTTCGTTATACAAGGATAAAACAAGTATAATAAAGTGCGAGGTAGAAAAAGAATTTGAACTATTAGAACACAATGCTATTATGGATACTTTTCGTCAACTGTACAGAGAGGAAATCGGGGTGGTGCTTCAGTGAAAGTAATACCAGAATCAGACATGAGATTTGGTCAATTTGAGGAAATGAACTTATTTCATATAGAGAACTCGCAGTTATATGAAAAAATGGGGTCTGGGATAAAGACGGTAGAATTTATTTTGAGATACAATAAAAATAGTATCATATTTCTAGAAGCCAAAAAGAGTTGTCCAAACTCAGACAATAGATATGACTCAGAAGAAAAAGAGAAAAAGTTTGAGGAATACTATTTAGCTATTACAGATAAATTTATTGAGTCATTACAAATTTATATTGCAGCTATATTGGATAAATATGAAGATATTTCGGAGATAGGAACGAAGTTATTAGATATCAAAAGTTTTCGGGGTATTCAAATTAAGTGTGTTCTCGTCATAAAAAATGCGGATGAAAGATGGCTTCCAGGTGTAATGGCAGAACTGAAAGAGCGTTTAAAAACCTATAGAAAAATATGGGGAATTGAAGTGGCCGTTTTGAATGAGGAACTTGCGGGAAAATATAAACTGACCTGTTAAGGGGAACGGAACCATATATAGAGACAAAGGACAAATATCTATGAGTATAAAAAACAGAATTCCAAAGGAGTTTTATAAATTATTTAACAGTAAGTACGTCGAGTATTTTCAGCGGATTTTGATTGCACTTTATGAGCAGTCGGCAAGTTCGTATTCATTGCTTGGACTTACAGAAGAGGAATGTCAGGACACGATCGAGATGGAGATTTCTACATTTACGATGGATTTTAGTCAAAGTGACCTGGAGGAAGAGGGAGAACTTCTCACGCGGGCGAATATGGAGTCAGTGATGCTTCGAAAGCTGGAAGAGTGGGGATGGCTCCGAAAGGATTATGACGAATCTCTGAACTGCTATGTCGTTTCATTTCCGGATTACAGCCAGATGTTCACAGAGTTATTTGGCAGGCTATATAATGAAGAAAGCAGTATGGAGCGTGAGAGTCTGTTGACGATATACAGCCATCTGTTTACATACCACTCTTCTAAGGAAAAGGACAATGAGATTTTGAAAAGTGCGCTGCAGTCTTCGAAGGCATTGCTTCAGATGCTCTCGAATATGCAAGAAGGAATTCGTGGATTTTTTGAGGAAATGACGAAGCAGAAGACATTTCTTGGAATTCAGGAAGTGCTTGTGCAGGAAATGAATAATACAGATAGCCAAAAGTATGCGATTTTGACGACAACGGATAGTTTTTACCGGTATAAAGAAGAGGTGAAAGAGCTTATTGATCAGAATCTGATGGGAAATGAGGCTAGAAAGCAGGAGTTGCTTCAGAGGAGAAGAGGGCTGGAGGCAGATTCTTTTGCGTGGAGAAGAAATGAACGTGGAGTACAGAGCTGCGATGAGGCAATGGAGATCTTGTTTCAGATCAATCGGGAGTTTGACGGGATTGAGCGCAGATACAATCGTCTCATTGATCAAAAGAGAGTATTTGCAAAACGTGCGGCGGCTCGTATCCGATATATTTTGGCGGAGGGTGATGTGGAGGAAGACCACACAAAAGCGCTGATCAGGCTATTAAATATGAGCGACCGAAAAGATGAGATATTGAAAAAACTTGGTGAACGTATGGGCATGACAGAGCGTTTTGCAGTGCTGAAAGAGAGGAGCTTTGCAAAACCGAGAGATGCGAAAAAGAAAGCGTTTGAACCACAGGAACTTGTAAAGACGGGACAAAGTGAGGAACAGTTGGATGAGTTTGTTGTAAAACCATTATATACAAAGGCACAGATTCGGGAATTTCGCAGACAAAATGAGGTGGATGGAGCATTTCAGGTGACAAAAGATACCGTTCACACAGTGGAAGATTTAGAGAAGCTTTTATTTGTATGGCAGGAAGCCACTGAGATTGCGCAAGAGACAGAAGAGATTGTGATCGGAGAGGAATTTACGACAGAGGAAGGCTTGCAGTATTCAGGATTTACAATCAGGAGGAAGTAATATGGAACAATATTTAGAAAGTTTATCTGTGACGGAAGCAGAAAAATTAAAGAAGACTATCTTGAGTCTGTTTCGCCAGACGTGTATTTTGCAGGAAAAATATGACCCGGTTACACTGGTCCCAAGTGACAACGAGCAGTTTGCAATATGCAGAACACATCGCAACTTTATTGAAAACTATCTTTCGGTTCTCGGATGTGAATTGCTGTATGATTCACAGGAGCGCATTTTCAGGCTTGTCGGAGAAGGCGTGGAGGCGGAGGTCCTGTCGAAGGAGACAACGATTATTGTTCTGCTCATAAAGATGATCTATCGGGATAAGATCATGGGAAAGGGACTTGCTGCGACGGTGACAAATTTAGAAGAAATCAGAGAGTACGGGAAGAATACGAATCTTTTGAATCAGAAACTTCCGGACGGTGAATGGAAGAGCGCTTTGGCGATTATGAAAAAACATCAGATTGTGGAGTATCCGGGGGCGCTTCGTGATCTTGAGGACGATACACCGATTTATATTTACAGCACGATTAATTTATATTGCAGTTCGGCGTTGATTAACGAGCTGATTGAGGCGTACAGAGAGGAGAATGCAGAGGATGAAGCAGGCAAAGAAGATATTTACACGAATTTTGATGAATAACTGGGGCGGAATTGACCATCAGGTACTTTGTCTGAATGAATATGTGAATCTGTTCAGCGGAAAAAGCGGTTCCGGAAAATCATCTGTGATGGATGCCATGCAGGTCGTGCTATATGGAAGTGTCGGAAATGATTTCCTCAACAGAGCGGCAGATGACAGCGCCAATAAAAGAAGTGTGTTAAGCTATTTGCGCGGAGAGCAAAAAGATGGTACGGCGAACCGTGAGAATCAGGATTTTTATGCCCATATTGTCTTGGAGATACAGGATACAGGGCGGAAAAGTTACACATGTATCGGAGCAGTTTTCGAAGTCGGAAAAAATGATATGGACCTGAAACGGTTCCGTTTTTTCAGCCATGCCGGAAAAATTCCGGAAGATGAGTATGTTACTGTGTCTGGAATTCCGTATTCAATTGCACAGATTCAGAAACTGGTCCATGAAAGAGAACAGTCAGAAGATGCGAAAAGCAGAGGAAATATCAACCGGATCTATCCGTCCAGAGAAGCGTATCTGAACATCGTAAATGATATTATTTTCGGGTACGTAGATGCAGGTCGGTTTAAAACAATGCAAAAAAGTGCGATCGCGCTTCGCATGACAAAGGGAACGAGTCAGTTTATCAAAGACTATATGTTTCCGAAGAGCAAGGAAGATACGATCACTGCGATCAGTGAACAGCTTGCGGCTTACCGGGAGATAAAAGAGCGGGTCGAAGATTTGGAAAAACAGATTACCCTTTTAGAGGAGGTGCAGGCACATGACAGAAAGCTTACGCTTGCAAAGGCAGAGCAGGTAAAGACAGAAACGCTTTTACGGATTTTGGAGATTGAAAACAGGCGGGTACAACTTTTGTCAAAGACGGAGGAGTTCTCAAATACATGTGAGAAAATCGCGCAATTCGAAGAACAGATAAAAGATCTCGAGATGACATTGAATGGAAAACGAGAAGAACTGATTGGGGTGCGCACGGAACTTCGTGCCAGTGATTTTGAGAAAAAGAAAGAAGACCTTACAAAATTGCAGGAGACAATCCGTCTGTGCGGAAATGAGGCAAGAGAGTGGGGAGAATTGCTCAAGCGACTGAATCGTTGGAATGAGACAGACGGGGTCTGCGAGTATGTCAGTAACCCGCTTTGCAATCTTCTGGAAGAAATCGAAGAGAGAAATATCACAGAAGAGAATGTGAACGGACTGAAAAAGCGACTGAAGGAAACGTATGAGAGTATCAAATCTGAGGTGGAAGAGCTGAAGGCAGAGCGACGACGTGTGGAAGCGGACTATCAGGAACAGAAGGAGATGCTTGAGGATTTACAAAATGACAAAAAGCATTATTCCAAAGAAGTGAAAGTGGTCAGGAGAAAACTGCAGGAAGAATTGTCAGCAAGATACGGCAGAACCATATCGGTTGAAGTGTTTGCAGATTTGTTCGACATTACAGACGAGGCATGGCGAAATGCAATTGAGGGAAGACTTGGAAGAATCAAATACGGTCTTATTGTGGAGCCAAGATATGCTTTAGATGCAGCGAATATTTTCCGGGGAATGAAGAAGCGAGAATGCGAGACGGTGGATTTGATCAACACGGCAGCAATACAGCGGGATGAGCCGCAGGCGATGGATGAGACGCTGTATGATGCGGTAAAGACGGACATTCCATATGTAGATTTTTGCCTGAAACGTTATCTTGGACATATCAAAAAATGTGAGACCGTGGAAGAACTGCATGAGGTCAAAGACGGTGTTACTCAGGATTGCTATTCATACAGCAATTACATGTTCCGACATTTGCGGGAGAAAGATTACAGATATCAGACAATCGGCAGAAAGGTTTCCAAAAAGCAGATGCAGGAACTGGAGGAAGGCGTATACAGGCTGAATGTGGAACTGATTCGTCTTGGCGGGGAAATCTCAGAGCTTGAGCAAGCGGAGGATTTTGAGCGTCTGCAGACATATGATTACGAGACCATGCTGCAGAAATCTAATGCGGCAAGCCGGCTGAAAGAGTACTACGAAGAAGAGGCGCGTCTGTCGGAAGAAATCCGAGAACTTCAGGCAGGTACAAGAGTTGCAGAGCTTCAGAAACAGGAACAGAGTCTGAATGAGTCCATTCGAAAGCTGGAACAAGAGAAAAATGGGGCACAGAAAGAGGTGACAAATTATTCGGCGACAAAAGGAAAGCAGGAACAGGATATAAAGGAACGCACAGAATACCTGGAGAAGCTTGAGGAAGGATTTGTCCCGAATGCAGAACTGAAAGAGACCGTTCTTGCGGTCATTGACAAAGGAAATGAATACCGTTTTGAGAGAGAGCAGAAAAAGACATTCGAACAGCTGCGCTCACAGGAAGAAGAGGAATTCAAACAAAGAGGAGATGCGAGAGAGCAATTCAATAAAGCATTTCCATCGTATGATTTCAGTCCGTTCGAGAAAGATAATACCGCCTATGATGAGTTGTTGGAAAACTGTAAGCAGAATTTTGAGCCGAAGTATAAGGCGGAGTTTGACAAACAGTATCAGCTTATCTATCAGATGCTGCGGGAAAATGTGATTGCGACAATCAACAGTGAGATTAAAGAAGCGAAACGACACCGCCGAGAGATCAATGCGATGCTTTCTGAAATCCGTTTTTCCGACAGTATTTATCAGATTGACATTTTGCCGACTGACGATGAAAACCGACAGTTTTATGAGATGCTGACGGCGGAGGAACTGAACATGAAAGTGATCGACCGAGACATGGAAGGACAGTTAAGTTTTGGTGAGGATGCCTTTTATCAAAAATACGAGGCGCAGATTAAGCGCCTGACTGACAAATTCATGCCGCCGAAGGAGGACGAGCCTTCTGCGAGAGAAAGACATAAACGAGATATGGAAAAATATGCGGATTACCGCACGTATTTGAAATTCAGCATGTACGAGCAGACCGAGGATCAGGACGGAAATATAAAAAAGAATTACGTGGATGATATGGCGGGGCGTGATTCCGGAGGAGAAGGACAGAATCCGAAATATGTGGCGCTGCTGGCGGGATTTGCTATGCTCTATCATCAACAGACAAACCGTGACACCAAAATACGTCTTGTACTTTTGGATGAAGCATTTTCCAAGATGGATAAGGAGCGAAGCGAAGTATGCCTTGCATATGCGCGCAAACTGGGACTCCAGCTTGTCGTGTGTGTGCCGGATGAGAGACTGCAGTCACTTGTACAGAACGTGGACTGCGTGTACGCATTCCGAAGAGTCAACAATCGGATTTCGATGATTCATATTGACAAAGGGGCATATTTGCGGATGATAGAGGGAGAAGCAGATGAAGAAGAAAACAGTGACGCTGTCACAGTGGCTCATCGAACAGAATGATACCGAAGCATATCGTGCAGGAAAACTTGCAGGGAAGAAACATCCGAAAGTAGACCAAAAACTGATTGATGCGGTCGGTGGGATGCAAAACCTTATCCGTCAGGCAAGAGTGCTTGAACAGGATGAGGCACTTGGCAAAAGCGGGATGATTCAATTTCGGTGGTGTAATTTAGGAAGTGACATCTCACAGATTGATTATGAGGTTGCCGCAATTCCATTGCTTTGCAGAAAGCTTGGTGTGAAAGATGTTCGGGAACACCAAGCGGAGTTGATAACACGGGTACAAATGTGGAAAAATAAGGTCAGCGAGTGTGAGTGGGTGGAAAACTATTATGATACGCTTTTGAGCAGGCTTACACTTGGCAAAAAAGTCTCAGAAGCAGAAGATGAGAAATTGTTTTTGTGTCTGAACGCAGTGGCAGCACAACAGGAATTTATTTGGGAGCGTGTGTTCAGCGCCAGAGTGTTCCACAATTCGAAGACATTTCAGAATGAATATAAGAACAGCATTGTTACGATTTTGAAAAATTGTTCTCCGTACTACGAGGAGGAAATAGACGCAGAGACGCTTCTGGCAGCACATAATATCCACTCCTATGCGCAGACACTGGAGTGGAAAGGCTGTCTTGAATATAGGTTGGATAATGGTAATGTTGTGGATACAGACGAAAACACTTATGGAACAGTGATTAATTCTCAGACGATGGAACACGCCAGCGTGACAGAC
>UMHD01013243.1_pt1 | contig 11635 bp, 10 predicted proteins | sample 1965461 | NCBI WGS metagenome assembly UMHD01 (sample SAMEA4836091, study PRJEB28245) | human gut metagenome | biome: gut microbiome; material: fecal sample | place: Denmark | collected 2008 | reverse complement strand
TCCCGCTCCGGGTGGAAGCGGGGCGCTCCCAAATATTCCTCCAGGTCCCGCTCTGTAATGGAAACAGACTTGCATGTTCCCTCCACCAGCTTCATGGCGGCCTTCCGGCACAGGGTGGCCATCTTGCGCTCCAGCACCCGCACTCCCGACTCCCGGGTGTAAGAGGCCACCATCTCCCGGATGGCGCCATCAGACACCTTCAGCTGGGTCCGGGCCAGCCCGTGGCGCTTGAGCTCCTTGGGCAGTAGGTGGCGCTTAGCGATCTGAAGTTTCTCCTCGTCGGTATAGCTGTTCAGCTCGATGACCTCCATCCGGTCCAGCAGGGGCCGTGGGATGGTCTCTGTGGTATTGGCAGTGGTCACGAACAGCACATCGGACAGGTCGAAGGGCACCTCCAGGAAGTGGTCCCGGAAGGAGGCGTTCTGCTCTCCGTCCAGCACCTCCAGCAGGGCCGAGGCCGGGTCACCCCGGTGGTCATAGCCCAGCTTGTCGATCTCGTCCAGCAGGAGCAGGGGGTTGCTGCTCCCAGACTGGCTGATGGCGTTGATGATACGGCCCGGCATGGCCCCCACATAGGTCTTGCGGTGGCCCCGGATCTCCGCCTCGTCGCTGATGCCGCCCAGAGAGATGCGGGCCAGCTTACGATTCATGGCCCGGGCCATGGACATGGCAATGGAGGTCTTTCCCACACCAGGCGGGCCCACCAGGCAGATCACCTGCCCCTTCAGCTCAGGGGCCAGCTGCTTGACGGCCAGGAACTCCAGGATGCGCTCCTTCACCTTCTCCAGCCCATAGTGGTCCTTGTCCAGCACCTTGCGGGCAGCCTCCACGCTGACCCGTTCCCGGGTCTTTTTGCCCCAGGGCAGCTCCAGGCATACATCCAGATAGTTGCGGATCACGGTGGCCTCTGAGGAGCCGAAGGGCTGCTTGGACAGGCGGTTGAGTTCCTTCTCCAGCTTCTCCCGCACCGGCTCCGGCAGCTGGGCCTCAGCAATCTTTTTCCGATAGTCCGCCGTCTCGCTGTCCCCGTTCTCGCTCTCACCCAGCTCGGCCTGGATGGCCTTCATCTGCTCCCGGAGATAGTAGTCCCGCTGGTTCTCCGACATCTGCTCCCGGGCCCGGCTCTGGATCTCCATGTCAAGGGAGAGCACCTCCACCTCCCGGCACAGCAGGCGGTACATACGCTCCAGGCGGCGCACCGGCCGGAGCTCCTCCAGGATGGCCTGCTTGTCACTGTTGCGCATGGCGATGTTCTGGGCGATATAGTCCGCGATATAGCCTGGGTCGTCGCTGGCCAGCACATTGATGAGCAGGTCCGGTGAGATCTTGGGGGCGAGCTCCGTGTAATTTTGGAACATCTCATAGGTGCTGCGCATCAGGGCCTCGGTCTTGGCCGAGGCCCTGCCCGCCTTCTCCTCTGGGATGGCTTCTATCTCCGCCATCAAATAGGGCTCCCTCTGGGTCACGTCCCTCAGGCGGGCCCGGGAGATGCCCTCCACCATCACACGCACGTTGTCCCCGGGCATGCGGAGGATCTGCCGCACGTTGGACAGGGTGCCCACTGTGTACAGGTCATCCCGTTCGGGGCGCTCCACCGTCATGTCCTTCTGGCCCACCAGGAACACCGGCTCTCCGGCAGCCATGGCGGCCTCCATCGCCTTGATGGAGGCCGCGCGGCCCACGTCGAAGTGGATCAGTACATTGGGAAACACAGTCAGCCCCCGCAGCGCGATAGCCGGGAGAGTCTGGATGCTGGCAACAGGATCATGGTCCATGTTCGTCACTTCCTCTCTGGGAATAAAAAGCAAGTCCCGGGAGGCCCGCACAGGATAGGCTTCCGCGGGACATTGCAGCAATGGTCATTCAAATGGGATTCAGCCGGCGTTGGTACCCACCGCACCGCCGCGCTCGGCCCGCAGGGACGCCTTGCCCAGACGGGGGCGCTGGCGGCGCTCCGGGTCCCGGACGATCTCCGGGTCGGCCCCGTCCGTCACGCAGGAAGCCGTGATTGTCACCTTGACGATGGTGGGGTCAGAGGGGACGCTGTACATGATCTTGGTCATGACCTCCTCCAGCACGGCCCGCAGGCCCCGGGCTCCGATGCCCCGGGCCACCGCCCGGTCGGCCACCGCCTCCAGGGCCTCCCGGCTGAACTCCAGCACCACCTCGTCATAGTCCAGCAGCTTCTGATACTGCTTCACCAAGGCGTTTTTGGGCTCAGTGAGGATCTGGATCATCTGCTCCCGGTCCAGTGACTGGAGGGTAGTGATGACGGGCAGGCGGCCCACCAGCTCCGGGATGATGCCGAATTTCAGCAGGTCCTGGGGCTGGATCTCCTTCAGGAATTCGCCCACATTGCGCTCCTTCTTGCTCTGAAGCTGGGCGCCGAAGCCCATGCTGCGCTTATCCAGGCGGTTCTCGATGATCTTGTCGATGCCGTCGAAGGCGCCGCCGCAGATGAACAGGATGTTCTTGGTGTCCACCTGGATGAACTCCTGGTGGGGGTGCTTCCGTCCGCCCTGGGGCGGAACATTGGCCACCGTGCCCTCCAGGATCTTCAGCAGGGCCTGCTGCACGCCCTCACCGGAAACGTCCCGGGTAATGGAGGTGTTCTCGCTCTTCCGGGCGATCTTATCCATCTCGTCGATATAGATGATGCCCCGCTCCGCCAGCTCCACGTCGTAGTCGGCGGCCTGCACCAGACGAAGCAGGATGTTCTCCACGTCGTCGCCCACATAGCCCGCCTCGGTCAGAGTGGTGGCGTCGGCAATGGCGAAGGGCACCTTCAGGATTCGGGCCAGGGTCTGGGCAAACAGGGTCTTGCCGCAGCCGGTGGGGCCCATGAGCAGGATGTTGCTCTTCTGGAGCTCCACATCCTCCGCGCCTCCAAAATAGATGCGCTTGTAGTGGTTGTACACCGCCACTGACAGGGCCACCTTGGCCTGATCCTGGCCGATGATATACTGGTCCAGAACCTGATGGATCTCCCGGGGCGTAGGGATCTCGTCAGGGATCTCTCCAGCGTAGCCCTCCTCTGGCAGGTCCACATCGTCGCTGAGGATGCCCATGCACAGCTGGACACACTCGTTGCAGATATAGGCGCCCGGGCCGGCGATCAGCCGCCGGACCTGGTCCTGATGCTTGCCGCAGAAGGAGCAGCGGATGGACTTTTTTTCGTCGTTTCTTGCCATAATGCACCTCATTGTTGTGCGTTCAGATAGGAATCGGAGTGGGAACAGAAGCCTGTTCCCACTCCCCTGTTTCCTTTAACGGTGTTCGATGACCTTGTCGATCAGGCCGTACTCCACGGCCTCCTGGGCGGTCATGAAGTTGTCCCGCTCACAGTCGGCGGTGACCACCTCGATGGCCTTACCGGTGTTCTCCGACAGGATGCGGTTCATCCGCTTCTTGACCACTTCCAGCCGCTTCAGGTGGATCGCCATGTCGGTGATCTGCCCCTGGGTCCCGGCAGAAGGCTGGTGGATCATGATCTCGGCGTTGGGCAGGGCCAGCCGCTTGCCCTTGGTCCCGGAGGACAGCAGGAACGCCCCCATGGAGGCGGCCAGTCCGATGCAGATGGTGGACACGTCGCACTTGATATACTGCATGGTGTCATAGATGGCCATGCCGGCTGTCACCGATCCGCCGGGGCTGTTGATGTAGAACTGGATCTCCTTGTCCGGGTCCTGGGCCTCCAGATACAGCAGCTGGGCCACCACCAGAGAGGCGGTGGTGTCGTTGACCTCCTCGGAGAGCATGATGATCCGGTCATTGAGCAGTCGGGAGAAGATGTCGTAGGAACGCTCCCCCCGGTTGGTCTGCTCGACTACATAAGGAACTAAACTCATAGAATGATCTCCTTTGACTTGGGCAGTGATACCAATAGTATGCCCGCCCGCCCGGAGCGCATACCTCCGGACACAAAAACCTTGGAAATTACTCCGCCTTGGGCTCCTCAGCCTCCTCGGCCTTCTTCTTGCGGGTGGTCTTCTTGGGCTTCTCCTCGGCGGCGGCCTCCTCGCCCTCGGCGCTCTCAGCCTTCTTCTTGCGGGTAGTCTTCTTGGGCTTCTCCTCGGCCTCTTCCTTCTTGGGGGCCTCCCCCACCTTGGCCTCGGCCATCACCAGCTCAGAGGCCTTTCTCAGGCGCAGATCCCGCTTCATATCCTCCACGGGGATGGCTCTCTTCACCTCATCCAGCTCCAGCTTGTACTCCCCGGCGATCTTCTTCAGCTCTTCCTCCAGCTCCTCGTCGGAGATGGTGATGCTCTCGGCGTCGGCCACAGCGGTGAGAGCCAGGTCCACCTCCACCTGACGCTGAGCGGTGGGGCGGGCAGAGGCGCGCATGGACTCGGGGGTGGCGCCCATCATCGCCAGGTAGTCCTCCATCTTCATGCCCTGGTTGGACAGGCGCATGGAGAAGTCCTCCATCAGCTTGTCCAGCTGGACCTCCACCATGGCATCGGGGATGTCAGCCTCCATGTTGCCCACCAGCTGCTCGATAACAGCGTTCTCATACTCCTGCTGGGCGGACTTGGTTTTGCTGTCCAGCAGCTTGTCGCCCAGGCTCTTCTTGAACTCCTCCAGCGTCTCGAACTCAGACACGTCCTTGGCAAACTCGTCGTCCACCACGGGGGCCTGGTGCTCCTTGACCTCCTTGACCTTCACCTTGAAGATCACGGCCTTTCCGGCCAGGTCAGGCACATAGTCCTCGGGAAAGGTGATGTTCAGCTCCTTCTCGTCGCCGGCTTTCAATCCCACGATCTGCTCCTCGAAGCCGGGGACAAAGGAACCAGAGCCCAGCTCCAGGCTGTAATTTTCTCCCTTACCGCCTTCGAAGGCCACGCCGTTGTCAAAGCCCTCAAAGTCGATGACGGCGGTGTCCCCGTTCTGGGCTTCCCGGTCCACGCTGACCAGGCGGGTGGCGCGGGTGATGTAGGGCTTGAGCTCGTTCTCAATGTCCTCGTCAGTGACGGCCGGCTCAGCCTTGGGGGCGGTGAGGCCCTTGTACTGGCCCAGCTTCACCTCGGGACGGACGGAGACCAGGGCCTTGAAAGTAAAGCCCTCCTTGCCGACCTCCACTACCTCTGTCTGGGGGTAACCCACATCGTCCAGGCCCTGCTCCTTCACAGCTTCCTCATAGGCGCCGGGGTAGACGATATTGATGGCATCCTCATAAAACACGCCGGAGCCGTACATCCCCTCAATGATCTTGCGGGGGGCCTTGCCCTTCCGGAAGCCGGGCACGCTGATATGGGCGCGGTTCTTCAGATAAGCCTTCTGAACGGCGTCTTCAAACTCCTGAGCTTCCACCTGGATGGTCAGCTCCACGGTGCTCTTTTCTTTCTTTTCCACGTTGGTGACCTTCATGTTTCCTTTTCCTCCTGTAGGCGCCTGGTCCCCTCTTGGGAACAGCCCGCCTTTTTACTTTCGCCTGGATATTCTAACAGATGTGGCTCTGTTTGACCAGAGATATTTTTGATTTTTCCGCTCAATCGCAGATTTTTTCTGGTTGAAACCGCAGATAATCCGCGGAGACCAGCCGGAACTGGATGCCGTCCTGCTCTCCCACCGCTGCCAGGCGGTGGCTCCCCCCGTGGAGGTGCCCGTAAAAGCAGCGGGTCACGCCGTACCGATGGAGCAGATCCAGGATCTCCTGGCACCGGTACCCCTGATACAGGGGCGGATAGTGCAGGAAGCAGTATTTCTCCCGCTCCCCCGCCGCCTTCAGGGAGGCCTCCAGCCGGATCAGCTCCCGGTTGAAGATCTTGGCCCTGTGCCCGCCTCGTTCCTCCTCGTAGAACCAGCCCCGGGTGCCGCACAGGGCGATGTCTCCATAGAGATGGCTGTTGTTGTGGAGCAGTTGAAAGGAAGAAAACCCATTTTCCTGGAAAAAGCGGTCCATTTTGGCTGCGGTGGTCCACCAGTAGTCATGGTTCCCCTTCAAAAGCAGCTTCCGCCCCGGGAAGGAACTGAGGAAAGCAAAGTCCCGCCTCGCCTCCTCCAGGCTCATGCCCCAGGACAGATCCCCGCAGAGCACCACGGTGTCCCCGGGCTCCAGCACGGACAGTCCCTCCCGCAGCTTCTCCACATATCCCGTCCATCCGCCGCCGAAGACATCCATGGGCTTGTCGGAGCTGAGGGACAGGTGGGTATCTCCAATGGCGTACAGGGCCATCGCTTACTCCAGCATCCCCAGCACCGCGTCCACCATGTGGTCCTTTTCCACGGTCTGTGTGAAGCGGATCTCCTTGTCCCGGAGGGATGCCAGCGGCTTGGGGGCGGGCATCCCGGTCTTTTCGCTCAGCTCGTCCAGCAGCTCCAGCCCGTTCTGCTTCTCCTCCTCGCCCAGGGCGCTGAGGACGCTGTCGCAGAACTTGAAGGGACTGGCGGTGGAGACCACGATGCAGGGGGTCTGGTCCCCCGTCTCGCTCCGGTACTGCTCCAGGGCGTCGAAGGCCACGGCGGTGTGGGGGTCGATGAGGTAGTCGTACTTCTGATAAATGCGGCCGATCACGGCCTTGGTCTCCGCGTCGTCGCAGAAATAGCCAGCGAACCGCTTCTGCAACTTCTCCCTCACCCGGTCGCTGACCTGATAGGTCCCGGTGGCGGACAGCTGGGCCATGTAGTCCTTCACCTGCTCGTCATCCTGGGTCAGCGCCAGCAGGAGCCGCTCCAGGTTGCTGGAGATCAGGATGTCCATGGAGGGAGAGATGGTGTTGTGGAAGGCGCGGTTGCGGTCATAGCGGCCGGTGCGGATGAAGTCAGTGAGCACATTGTTGCTGTTGGAGGCGCAGATCAGCCTGTCGATCGGGACCCCCATCTCCCTGGCATAGTAGGCGGCCAGGATGTTGCCGAAGTTTCCTGTGGGGACGCAGACGTTCACCGCCTGGTCTGGCTGGATCTTCTCGTCCCGCAGCAGGTCGCAGTAGGCGGAGATATAATAAACGATCTGGGGCAGCACCCGGCCCCAGTTGATGGAGTTGGCGGAGGAGAGGAAGTACCCCCGGCGGGCCAGCTCCTGGCGGAGCGCCTCGTCGGAAAAGAGCTTCTTGACTCCGGTCTGGGCATCGTCAAAGTTGCCGAAGACCGAGCAGACGCCCACATTCTTCCCCTCCTGGGTGACCATCTGAAGCTCCTGGATGGCGGAGACGCCGTCCTTGGGGTAGAAGACCAGGATGCGGGTGCGGTCCACATCCCGGAAGCCCTCCAGCGCCCCCTTCCCAGTGTCCCCGGAGGTAGCCACCAGGATGCACACCGTCTTCTCCTCCTCCGTCTTCACCAGAGAGGCTGTGAGCAGATGGGGCAGCATCTGAAGGGCCATGTCCTTGAAAGCACAGGTGGGGCCGTGCCACAGCTCCAAGCAGAAGGTTCCGTCATCCAGGGCGCGGACCGGGGCCACGGCGGGAGTGTCGAATTTTTCCGGCCCATAGGCCGCCGCAGCGAACTCCGTCAGCTCCTTGACGGAGAACTCGTCCAGAAACAGCTTCATGATATAGACCGCCCGCTGCTGATAGGACATCTCCTTCAGGTCAGACAGGGACTTGCCCGGCAGCTTGGGCAGATACGCCGGGGTCATCAGGCCGCCGTCCGGGGCCAGCCCTTGGGCGATGGCCTGAGATGCCAGATATGTGGTGTTCTTATCTCGTGTGCTGATGTACTGCATTTCTCTCAGTCCTTTATCCAGTCAAATCTCGATCATCAAGACCACAGGGCCGCCTCGCCCCGCTATTCAATCCAATGCTTTATTATGCCAGTTCTTTTCTCTCCGGTCAAGCGTTTGTCGCAAAAAAGAGGGGCAGTCTCCCCTTCTCCCCGATTTTCTCCCCCCGGGCCCCGCCCGTTTTCCAGATTGGGGCAGAGGGACGTCAAAAAGCGTCAGGGATGACATAGATCTCCGGGGCCCGGGTCGCCAGCCCCTGGGGCGCGTATATCTCCACTACGTCGAACCTGGGCTGGAGCTGCGTGGGATGCTCCGCCAGATAGAGCTGGGCCGTGGTCCGCAGCTTCTCCTGCTTCCTCCGGTCCACGAACTCCCGCGCCTGGGCCACCCGTCCGTCCTTCCGCAGCTTGACCTCCACAAAGCAGAGGAAAGGCCCCTCCTCCGCGATCAGGTCCACCTCGCCAAACCGGCAGCGCCAGCCGGCCTCCACCAGGCGGCACCCGCGCCGGCGCAGCTCCTCCGCCGCCAGAGCCTCTCCCCACCGGCCCAGCAGCCTGCTCTCTCCCCCGCTCACAGGTCTTTTAAAAAGGTGCGGCGGTGGATGGGACTGGGGCCGTACCGGCGCAGCATCTCATAGTGCAGTCGGGTCCCGTACCCCTTGTGCCGCTCGAACCCGTATTGTGGATAGCGCTCCGCCATCTCCAGCATGAAGCGGTCCCGGCTCACCTTGGCCAGAATGGAGGCGGCGGCGATGGAGGGCGAGATGCTGTCCCCTTTCACCACACACCAGTGGGGAACGGTAATGGCGGCAGAGCGCCCGTGGTCCCGGTTTCCGTCGATCAGGGCAAAATCCGGGCGGAGGGAGAGCCCTTCTATGGCCAGCTGCATGGCCCTGATCCGCGCGCTGAGGATATCGGTCCGGTCGATCTCCTCAGCCTCCACCCGGGCTACCGACCAGGCCAGCGCACTCTGTTGGATGAGTGGAAAGAGCGCCTCCCGTTTTTTTTCTGTCAGCTTTTTGGAGTCATTCAGGCCGGGGATGTCCGCGCCCTGGGCCAGGATCACCGCCGCGGCGTACACCGGTCCGGCCAGAGGTCCGGCCCCCGCCTCGTCACAGCCGCAGACCCGGACAAAGCCGGCCTCCACTGCTTTCTGCTCATACTCTCCCGGTCCCATGCCTTCCTTCCTTTTCTCCAGGCTGCTCATATAGACGTTCCTTCTGGTGTCTCTAGTGTAAAGCGTCCCAGCTTCCCGGCCCTGTATTCATCCAGCAGGACCCGAGCCATCCGCTCCGTGTCCAACTCGCCGCCGGAGATGCGCATCCCCCGCTTTGCCGCGCCGGCCTCCAGCAGCCGGTAGCCGTAGGCGATGTCGTTTTCCTCCTCCTGGCGGGCAGGAACTTCCGGCAGCTTGTAACTCTGGGTCAGGACCTGGGGATAGTGCTCACCAAGATAGGCCATTAGATGACAGCCCAGGGTCTCCACATCCATGATTTCGTCTTTGACAGCGCCTGTAAAGGCAAGTACCATGCCAGTGTGCGGGTCCTCAAATTTCGGCCACAGGATGCCCGGTGTGTCCAGCAGATCCAGGGCACTGTCCACGTTGACCCACTGCTTGCCCCGGGTAACGCCGGGGCGGTCCCCCGCCTTAGCCGACTTCTTCCGGGCCACCTTATTGATAAAGGTGGACTTTCCCACGTTGGGGACTCCCACCACCATGGCCCGCACCGGACGGCCTACCTGGCCCTTCTCCCGCCATTTTGAGATCTGCTCCTTCAGCACTTCCTGGGTCACAGAGGAGAACTGGTTTACACCCCGGCCGGTCTTGGCATCAGTCTCCAGCACCGCATATCCTTTTTTCCGGAAATACTCGCCCCAGGCCCGGTTCTGGGCCGGGTCGGCCTGATCTGCCCGGTTCAGCACGATCAGCCGGGGCTTATCGGCGCAGATGGCATCGATGTCCGGGTTCCGGCTGGAGATGGGGATGCGGGCGTCGATGATCTCCGCCACGATGTCCACATGCTTCAGGTCCGCCTCGATCTGCCGTCGGGTCTTGGTCATATGTCCCGGATACCACTGAATATTCAACTCTCGTCTTCTCCTTCCCTACGGCGGAGGGCGTGCTCCGCTCTCCCCGCCGCCATGGTATAAAAAGGGAGCGGTACCAGTACCGCTCCCTTTTTATGTTGGATTACAGGGCTTCCTTGATCTTGGCGGACTTGCCCACGCGGTCGCGCAGGTAGTACAGCTTGGCGCGGCGGACCTTACCGTGGCGGACGGTCTCGATCTTCTCAATGGAGGGAGCGTGGACGGGGAACACCTTCTCCACACCGACGCCGTAGGACACGCGGCGGACGGTGAAGGTCTCCTCCAGACCGCCGTGCTTCTTGGCGATGACGGTGCCCTCAAAGACCTGGATACGCTCGCGGTTGCCTTCCTTGACCTTGATGTGCACCCGCACGGTGTCGCCCACCTCTACGACGGGGGGCTCAGCCTTCAGGTGCTTCTGAGTAAAAGCCTGCATGAGATCCATAATGATTCCTCCTGTTTATATAGGCGTTCTTGCCGGCCGTCTGCCCCGCTGTCGCTGGGGCGCCGCAGAGGACCGCCCGTTATCAGACCAAAGGATTATACCACAGCATTTTTCAAAATGCAAGTAGAATTTCCCTGTTTTTCGCCTTTCTCACACCGAATCATAAGCCTCCCGGTGGGTCTCCGTCCGCCGGACCTCCACCTTCGGGAAGTGCCGGGAGAGGAACTGCACCAGCGCTGGGCACACTACATCCTCTGTGGCAAAATGGCCCGCGTCCATCAGATTGATGCCCAGGGCCTTTGCTTCCAGGTATTGGTCGTACTTCACGTCGGCAGTGACGAAAGTGTCACACCCCGCCGCCATGGCGTCGGAGAGCATGGAGGCGCAGGCGCCGCCCCCCACCGCCACCCGGCGCACCGGCCGGCCCGTCTCCACGAAACGGACGCTGCAGGCGGAGAGCTTTTCCTTGATAAAGGCGGCAAATTCAGCGGCGGAACAGCCGGCCTGAGGGGCCGTCCCAACCCGGCCGATGCCGTAGGGCCGCCCCTGTCCGTCAGTCCCGTCCCGGCAGAGCAGTTCCACACCGTCCAGCTCCAGGGCCCGGGCCAGACAGTCATTGACGCCCCCCTGGGCAGCGTCCAGATTGGTGTGGGCACACACCGCCCCGATACCCTGTTCCGCCAGCAGGAGCAGGGTCCGCCCGGTGCTGGTCTGGTCGGTGAGGGCCTTCACCGGATGAAAAATCACCGGGTGGTGGGAGACGATCAGCTCCGCCCCCCAGCGGCCGGCCTCCGCCGCCACCGCCTCCGTGATGTCCAGAGACACCAGGACCCTCCGGACCTCCCGCTCTCCCCGGCCCACCAGGAAGCCCGCATTGTCAAAGTCCATCTGGGTGTCGAAGGGGGCCCACTGGTCCAGAGCCCGGTAGACGTCTATTATCGCTGCTGCCATGCATCCCACTCCTTCCGCATCTCCATCAGGCCCTCCAGGACCTGCTCCAGCTCCCTGCGGCGCGCCTCCGCCGGCGCCCGGGAGCGGGCCATCCCATCCAGGGCGCGCCTCACCCGCCCCAGCAAGTGGTCCAGCAGCAGGCCCCGGAGCGGGTCCTCCATCCCCGGGTACTGGCGCCCCGCCCACTCCTCGGCGGGCGTCATGGGGACCGCGCCTCCCTGTCTCGCCAAAATTATGCTGTAAAGGGTTTCCCCTTCGAAAACTGTTTTCTCCCGTAGGCATAGAAATCCATTGCGCCACAGCCAGCCCCGCAGCTCCGCCTGAGTGCTCATGGGCTGGAGAATAATTGGAAAGTCTTTTTCCTTTACCCATGGCGCCGCTTCCAAGATATTAGCGATAGTCTCCCCACCCATCCCGGCGATGACCAGAGCGTCCACCTCCTCCGGAGCGATCCCAGAGAGGCCGTCGCACAGGCGGAAGGACATCCGCTCA
>UMHD01003003.1_pt1 | contig 11897 bp, 8 predicted proteins | sample 1965461 | NCBI WGS metagenome assembly UMHD01 (sample SAMEA4836091, study PRJEB28245) | human gut metagenome | biome: gut microbiome; material: fecal sample | place: Denmark | collected 2008 | reverse complement strand
GATGGTTGCATGACGCCACGTAACGTCCTGCACCACTCCCTTGCTTGAACCAACCTGGATGTTGTCGCCCGGCTTCACGATCTTCATGAAGGATATTTGCACACCGCCAATAAGGTTCGAAAGCGTATCCTGAAAACCGAGAGAAAGGGCGATACCTCCAACGCCCAGAGCTGCTATAAGCGCCGACATATTCACATTGAAGCACGTGTCCAAGACAAAGCAGCAGCCCAAACCCCACACTATGCCGCGCATAATATTGATGAAAATCGAACTTTGGGGAATGGAGGTATCGTCACGCTGCATAATATGGCGCAGCCACTTCACCAACACATGAGAAACAACCGCAATGGCGCAAACCAGGACAATTGCCACGATTAGCTTTCCTAGCAAATCACCGCCCGTAATACTTGAAATGAAGTTCTCGAAAACACTCATATATGCCCTATCCCCTTCAGAATTAGCCGCACATCAATACAATGGGGGCTGTTTGAACTTCCATTATCTGCGTATTATCGCAAGGGCATCAACGCTATCATGGAAACTCAACAAGCGAAGCGCCCAGGCCAAACGCAAGGCAAAAGCGTCTCGTGGGCAATCTGTCACAAGCCAACCGTACACGGTATCGAGCCAGTCTTTCATCTCGCTTAGCCTGTGCCGTGCGTGATTTCGCAAGACCAGCGCACCCCACAAGCTCCATCGACTCGCCGATCGCAACCTATTAATTAGCAAGAAGAAACAAACGCAGAAGGAGCACACCATGAACTACAACCTGGTTGAATTCCAAGGAGCCTATGGCACTTCCGCGCAAATCCCTAAATCGGTACGCCCCGAAGTCTCATTTGTGGGTCGCTCTAACGTGGGAAAATCTTCCCTCATCAATCGCCTTTTCAACCGCAAGAAGCTCGCTAAGGTTTCCTCCATGCCGGGCAAAACCAGCACCATCAACTTCTTCACCACCAAGGAAATCGACTTTGTCGACCTTCCAGGGTACGGCTATGCGAAAGTGGCAAAAAGCGAAAAGGCCCGTTGGTCGGAAATGATCAACGGATACTTCGACCAATATCGCTACTATGCGCTGGTTGTTTCGCTTATCGACATCCGTCACCCCGCCACTAAGCTCGATGAACAGATGGTGAACTTCCTTACCGAATGTCAACTCCCCTTCATGATTGCGCTCACCAAAGCAGACAAGGTGAGCAAGAACGAGGCGAGCAAGCAAAAGGCCGCCATCCGAAAGCAGCTGAACTTGCCCGATAGCGTAAACATGGTGGTCTGCTCATCGGAAAAGGGCACCGGCTTTGACGAGTTGCGCAAACTAATTGAAGCTGCCTGCAAATAACCGAAAGCACCGCCACATACAACAACAGAGGGTAGCAGGGAAACGATAGTCCGCCCCACCCCACCCAAGGGAAGCGCCCCTACCCTCCCCAAGGAGACACCTATATGAAAGTTATTCTTTACAGCGACGGATCATCACGCGGCAACCCCGGCCCTGGCGGCTTTGGCACCCTTTTGCACTTCACCGACTCAAACGGGAAACTGCATACGCGCGAACTATCGCAAGGGTATACCCGTACCACCAACAACCGCATGGAGCTTCTGGGGGTTATCACTGGGCTGGAAGCACTCAAACGTCCCTGCACGGTTGAAGTCCACTCCGATTCGCAATACGTGGTAAACGCCTTCAACCAGCACTGGGTTGAAGGGTGGCTCAAACGCGGATGGAAGAACTCCAAGAAAGAGCCAGTAAAAAACTCCGACCTGTGGAAACGCCTCCTGGAGGCGAAGAAGCCCCACAATGTCAGCTTTCATTGGGTAAAAGGCCATGCAGGCCATCCTGAAAACGAGCGCTGTGACGAACTGGCAACCTCGGCAGCCGATGGCCCCGGCAAAATCGAGGACAAAGGCTTTCCGGGAAAATAGGAACAAGCTCCTCATTACATGAAAAAGAAGGCACCCAATCGGGTGCCTTCTTGCGTTTGTTGGGAAAGAGAAATCGAAACCTATCCCTATCTCCTATTTAAGCTAACAGCCTCGCGGCCAGATCTTGCCCGGCAACGCTAACGACCAAGCTAGATAAGACGAACGCGACGAACGCCCTCAATCTCACGGAGCTTTGCAATGGCGCCGTCCGAAGGAGCCTGGTCCATATCGATCAGGGTATAGGCATAGTCACCGCGAGCCTTGTTCATGAAGTTGGCAATGTTCACGTTGTCATCGCCAAGGATGCTGGAAATCTGAGCAATCATGTTCGGCACGTTCTTATGCAGCAGCGCAATACGGGTAAGATCCGCAGGGCATACACCCATGTCGCATGCAGGATAGTTCACGGAGTTTGTAATGTTGCCGTTCTCGAAATAATCCATCAGCTCACGAACAGCCATGATGGCACAGTTATCTTCCGCCTCCTCGGTGGAAGCGCCCAGGTGAGGAATAACAACCGCGTTCTTCATCTTCATAGTGCCCGGCGTTGCAAAGTCGGTGATGTAGCGCTTCACGCGACCCGAGTCCAGCACGACCTTAAGAGCGGCTTCGTCGACCAGCGTATCGCGCGAGAAGTTCAGCAGCACTACGCCTTCCTTCATAAGGGAGCACATATGGGCATCAACCATGCCGATGGTGTCCTTCAGCGCAGGAACATGGATGGTGATGTAGTCGCACGTGCGGAAGATGTCCTTCAAATCAGTGATGTAATGAACGGGGCTGGAGATTTTCCATGCGGCGCTTACCGAAACGAACGGATCGTAGCCATATACGTCCATGCCCAGCTCGACTGCAGCATTGGCAACTTCAGCACCAACAGCGCCCAAGCCGATAACACCCAGCTTCTTGCCCTTGATTTCCTGACCCGCAAACTGCTTCTTAGCCTTTTCCGCTGCCTTGGTGATGTTTTCGTCATCCGCATTTTCGCGACACCATTCGATGCCACCCAGAATGTCACGGCTACCCAGCAGAAGCGCGCAAAGCACGATTTCCTTAACGGCGTTGGCATTTGCGCCAGGGGTGTTAAAGACCACGATGCCTTCGTCAGCACAGCGATCGAGCGGAATGTTGTTCACGCCAGCGCCCGCGCGCGCAATAGCGCGAAGACCAGCGGGGAATTTCATATCATGCATGGCGGCACTGCGAACAAGAATACCCTCTGCTTCATCCAGTGAATCGGTAAGTGAATACGCCTTAGGATCAAGCAAATCGGTACCTTGGGCAGAAATGTTGTTCAAGCAATGAATGAGCCTCATACAGGATCTCCTAACTACCATGCATTACGAACCAGTAAACGGGTTTTATGATAATAAAAAAGGCACCCGATTGGGTGCCTGATTTGCAAATGGTGCGGGTGAAAGGACTTGAACCTTCATGAGCCGAAGCTCATACGGACCTGAACCGTACGCGTCTGCCAATTCCGCCACACCCGCATGTGCAGCTTTTGTGCACGAGTTAGATTACCTTAGGTGCTAATCCAACGCAAGAAAAAATTTCAATTTCCTCGGAATATTTTGTTTAGCCCAATGCACGTAGAATCAAAGCCCCGCCAACATCGAGGGCGGCGACCCCCAAAGCAAACGCCACATTCGCTTTTTTCCTAGACATATCTCCAGCGCGCACTTTCATTACATCCCCCAATGCCGTATAAGCACATGCCTCACATCAGCTTTCTGTTGCGAAGATTGTAACCTATGGTGAACTTTTTCGTAAACAAACGCACAAATCAATAACGAGCTGGGAATCCTGCCCCCTGCGCACCTACAAAAAACTATCAGCTTGTTTAATGGCGATGGGGTGAAAAAGCCCACCAGTACTCTTATTTATGGCAAGATTAATGGTTGGAATACCGTGCGGCCATATACCGCACTCCCAATACAACGATTTATACACCGTAAAAGGAGATCACACATGGGGTTTTTCTCAAAATTCGAACGCCGCGTAGAAGATGGCTTCGATGAGATGGGCGACAAGTTTTTTGATGCCCCCATCAGCCCCGTTCAGATTGCCAAAAAAGCCGAAAAGCAGATGCGCCGCGAAAAGATGGTCGGCGCCGGCAAAGAATACGCACCAACCCTGTACACCGTGCTGGTAAATCCCGACGACGATGAACGCCTGTTTGGCTACTACCCCACTTTGGCAGGCGAAACCGAAACGTATCTTCGCGGCAAGGCCCAGGAACTGGGCCTTGTAATGGACGGCTCTCCCTTAGTGCGCTTCATCATCGACGACGAGCTGAAGCATGGCAAGTTCGACGTGGTGGCCGAACTGGTTTCCGCCCCCATCGTCTCACAGCTTCGCGCAGAGGAAATGCAGCGCTACGGCCTTTCCGCGCAGGACGCTGGCGCTCCCATTCCCGCAAACATTCCTACGCCCCAGAGCTACGGCCAACAGCAGGCTTATGCTCCCGCGCAGAAAGCCCCTGCCCAGGCTCAGCAATTCGCTAGCTCGGGCATTGACGTAATGGCCGAAGATGCCCTGGCAATGGAAAACGCAGAGGGTGCCTACGACGCAGCGCCTGTTGCCTCACCGCAGGCACCCGCTGCCGCTCCGCGGACCGTTCGCTTTGATGAGCTCAATGCCCCCGAAGCTGTTCCGCAGCGCGCCGCTAATCAGCAGCCCCGTCTTATCGACCTCACCACAAACCGTTCCTTCCCCATCACTAAGGCGCAGATCGTAATGGGGCGCGCCCTTTCCAGCGACATCGCTATTGAAGATTTGAACGTAAGCCGTACCCACGCTGAAATTCGTCGCGAAAATGCGAACGCCTGGAGTGTTGCCGACCTTGGCTCCACCAACGGCACGCTGGTGAACGGCCACCATATCGCTTCCACCATGTTGCAGGAAGGCGACCGCATAACTGTTGGCACCACCACGTTCTTATTCACCTTCCGATAGGGAGATTTTCCTTGAACGGGCTGCGTCACTTGCTGGCACAGCCCGTTTGCGCTTTCTGCGCACCTTTTAAACCCGTTTCAAACGATAGGCTAACCCGTGATCGACGTAATCCTCCTCATAGGCAGACTGCTTTTTGTAGCACTGCTCTACCTGTTCCTTTTCGCCATCATGAAAACTGGCATTGGTCTGGTGCGCGGACAGCGCAAAGGCGAAAAGACCTGGACCGTTGCCATCGAAAAAGTCCCCAAGGAACTTCGCGGCGTGAACATTGCCGTCAACGGCCCGGTTATCGTAGGCCGCAGCCCAGGATCCGATATCGTCATCGGTGCCGAATACGTATCTTCGCGCCATGCGCGCTTTGTGCTCATGGGCCAGAACCTCTTCGTGGAGGACCTAGGCTCTACTAACGGCACTGCCGTCAATGGCCGCTTTATCTCTGAACCCACCGCTTTGAAGAACGGCGACAAAGTTGCCGTTGGCGATGTAACCATGCGCGTACGGTTCGCCCAGTAAAAGAGGAAGATGAATTCAACTATGCCCACTCCCCGCAACGCCCGCGCCGAGCGCAAAGCCGCAGATGAGTCCAACGCCATCGCCTTCTTCGGAAGCCGCACTGAAGTTGGCCACATCCGCGAACATAACGAAGACAGCCTGGTTGCGGTTCCGCCGCTTTTTGCCGTTGCCGACGGCATGGGTGGCCACGAAGCAGGCGAAGTCGCCTCGGAAATTGCCATCAACACCATCATGGAGCTTGCGCTCGACCACGCTGATTCTGACGCGTTGGCGCGTGCCGTGATTGCCGCAAACCTCAACGTTATCAAAGCGCCCGCAAAAGGCATTGGCCGCGAAGGCATGGGCACCACGCTTACCGCTGCCATCCTGGAAGGTGAGCGCCTGATCATCGCCCAGGTCGGCGACTCGCGCGCATACCTTCTGCATGAAGGAAAGCTCCAGCAGCTTACGCGCGACCATAGCCTCATGGCCGACATGATCGAAGCCGGCCAGCTCACAGAAGCCGAAGCCCGCGTTCACCCGAACCGCTCGGTTATCACGCGAGCCATCGGTTCCGACCCTCATATGCAGCCCGACATCTACGAGCTGAACGTTGAAACAGGCGACCGCATCCTTCTGTGCTCCGACGGCATTTGCACCATGATCGAAGATCCGCAGATCGAGCACGTTATGGGCCACAGCCGCACTGCGCAGGAATGCGCCGACAATCTGGTGGCTGCCGCGCTTGAGGCAGGTGGGTTCGATAACGCAACTGCCGTGGTGGTGGACGTTGAAGGATTTCGCGAGGTGCGCGAACGCAAAGCACAGCGCAAATCGAAGATTCTCTACACGTTCTTGGTCCTAGCGGTTATTGCCATTTTCGCGATCGCTGGCGTTACCGCCTATCAATATGTGAACAACTCCGCTTACTTGGTGAACCAGGACGGCAAGGTTGCCGTATACCGCGGTTTGCAAGACGACCTGTTCGGCATGCCTCTTTCTAGCCTCGACCGCGTTACCGATGTTGATGTGAACAAGCTTTCACCGAGTGTGGCAAGCCGTATCAACGATGGCATTTCGGTTGGCAGCATGGATGAGGCAAATGAGCTTATCGCTTCCTATCGGGAAGACATTGCCCGCCAGGATGCCGCAACCAAACAAAGCGACGCCTCCGCTTCTACCGACAAAGCAGCATCTTCCGACTCCTCTGCCTCGAAGACGAAGAAGAGCGCCAACGAAAGCGAGTAGTCAATGACCCGACGCAATACCGAGCTGATGCTTCTTTGCATCGCAGCTCCTCTTGTAATATTGCTTTTTGCCATGGTTGCCCTCAATGAAGGAAACCGGGTAACGCTTGACAACCTGACGGTGCCCTTGAGCATGTTTGCCACCTTCGTGGTGGCCCATCTGGCCATTCGCAAGCTAGCTCCTGGCGCCGATCCTGCCATTCTTCCGCTTTCATTCGCCCTATCAGGCATTGGCATTGCCTTCATCACGCGCCTTGCACCTGACCTGGCTATGAAACAGGTTGGATGGTTGTTCCTTGGCGTGGTGTTCATGGTGCTCGTCTTGGCATTCGTGAAGAATCTCGACAAGCTTGGCAGCTACAAATACACCATTATGATCGCCGGCATCCTGCTGCTGATGTCGCCCATGCTTCCAGTTATCGGTAACGAAATCTACGGTTCGCGCATTTGGCTTTCCATCGGTGGTTTCTCTATTCAGCCTGGTGAGCTTGCAAAAATCTGTATCGTCATCTTCCTGGCAGCATACCTGGCACAAAACCGCGAGATGCTTTCCGTCTTCAATCACAAGCTGGGGCCCTTCCGTATACCCGACATGCGTGCGCTGGTTCCCGTCATCATCATGTGGGCCGTGGCCTTGCTGGTTATCGTATTCGAAAAGGACTTGGGCTCGGCTTTGGTCCTGTTCTTCGTGTTCGTCACGATGCTCTACGTGGCCACCGGAAAGCACGCCTACATCGTTATCAGCCTTCTGATGGTTTCCGTGGGCTTCGTGTTCGTGTACTTCCTGTTCAGCCATGTTCAGGTTCGCGTCGATACGTGGCTCAACCCCTTCGCGGATCCCACTAACACGGGCTATCAGCTGGTCCAATCTATCTTCAGCATCGCAGACGGCGGCTTATTCGGCGTGGGCATCGGCAATGGCATGGCCGAGCAGATTCCTATTGTTGAATCCGACTTCATCTTTAGCGCCATAGCCGAAGAAGCAGGTCTTTTGGGTGCTGCAGGTGTGTTGCTTCTGTACCTGTGCTTCGCCATCCGCGGCATTCTGATTTCCGTTCGCGCAAAGAGCGACGTTAGCTCGTTTATGGCAGTAGGCTTCACTGCCGTTATCGTGCTGCAGGCATTCATCATCGTGGGCGGCGTAACGCGCCTTATCCCCCTTACTGGCCTTACCCTTCCGTTTGTAAGCCAAGGCGGCTCCTCGCTTCTGGCGAGCTTCATCATCTTGGGCTTCCTGTTGCGCGCAAGCGATCAGGGCACGGGCTTGGGCACCGAAATGGCATCGGGCACGGGCGTAGTAAGCCTGAACGGTGCGCTGGGACGCGTTTCCCTGGGCAAGCGCCTTACCGGCACCATGATCGTGTTCTCCGCCTTGTTTGCGCTGTTGGTTGCTAACCTGACGATGATCATGGTTATCCAGGCAGATGAATATAAGAACATGCCCATCAACAACCATACGCTGGCAAAAGAATCCAAAACCGAGCGCGGCGCCATCACCACATACGACAATGTGCTCCTGGCTCATTCCGTGCTACAAGACGATGGCTCCTACAAGCGCGAATACCCCGCAGGCAACCTCGCTGCGCACGTGGTGGGATACGCCTCCGACACATACGGCACCTCCGGTATCGAAGCATCCTGCAACGATACGCTGAAGGGCGAAAGCAACTACGCTTCATGGATTGATGTGCTGAATTCCTATTCCGGTGCCGGCACCGCAGGCAACGATGTGAAGCTCACCATCAACTCAACCATTCAGAAAGCTGCTCAAGACTCGCTGAAGGGCTACAAGGGCGCCTGCGTCGCCATCGACCCGAAAACGGGAGCGGTTTTGGCACTCGCTTCTTCGCCCACCTATGATGCCGACGACGTTGACAACATCCTTTCTTCCGGCGGCGATTCTTCGGCACTGTATAACCGCGCAACCCAGGCGCTGTATTCGCCTGGCTCCACGTTCAAGATCGTAACGCTGACCACCGCGCTGGCAAACAATGTGGCAACCGAATCGACTCAGTACGATTCCCCCTCCACACTCGACATCGGCGGTGGCAAGGTGACGAACTTCAACAACTCGTCATATGGCACTATTACGCTGCAGCGCGCAACCGAGCTTTCCGCCAACACCGTATTCGCGCAGCTCGGCGACCAGATTGGCGCAGACGGCCTTGTTTCCTCTTCTGAGAAATTCGGCTTCAACAACGCGCTGAACTTCGATTTGCCGCTTGCTAAATCGCTGATGCCGGACCCGAACGAAATGACCGAATGGGAAACCGCATGGGCTGCAGCAGGCGAGCCGGTAGGCGAACACGCCAGCCCCGCGGGCCCGCAGGCAACCGTTTTGCAGATGGCATTGGTGGGCTGCGCAATCGCCAACAACGGCACTATCATGCAGCCCTACCTGGTAGACAGCGTGAACAACTCCGACGGCAAGAACAGCTATCGCGCAACGCCTTCCACGATGTCGAACGTATGCTCTTCGTCGGTGGCCAAACGCGTGCGCACGGTGCTTGAGGGAGTTGTGAACAACGGCACTGGTAAGGCGGCAGCCATTTCCGGCGTGCAGATTGCCGGCAAAACCGGCACCGCAGAAACTGGCAAGGAAAAGGACGACCGTTGGTTTGTGGGCATGGGCCCGTCCGATGACTGTTCGGTAGTAGTAGCCGTCGTCCTCGAAGAGGCCGGCGAGAGCCTTTCCGGCGGTGCAGCCGGACGCGCCCAAGGCGTACTGAGGGCAGCACTTGAAGTACAAGGGAATCTGTAAGAAAAACGTTTCCTGATTCCTCGTGAAAGCCTTGCAAAAACGAGGAACTTGACATGGTAATACGATATGCTTATGCGATGGTCGTTAAGTATGGATCCAAAGGGAGTACAAACGTGGCTGGAAGCATGGTTGGCAAAACATTCAACAACCGTTACACGCTAACTGAACGAGTCGGCCTTGGTGGCATGGCAGAGGTATACCGCGCACAGGACAACGTCCTGGGCCGCACGGTAGCCGTAAAGGTTATGCTGCCCCAGTATGCAGCCAACCCAACCTTTACCAAGCGTTTCCGTCAGGAAGCGGCATCTGCCGCTAACCTGCAGAGCCCCTATATCGTAAGCATTTACGACTGGGGCCTAGACGGCGAAACCTACTATATTGTTATGGAGTTCCTCCGCGGAACCGATCTTAAAACCGCCATCAATGAACGAGGCGCAATCAATCAGCGAAAGGCGGCCGAAATCGGCAGCCAGATTGCTCAGGCGCTTTCCGTTGCACATGAAGGCGGCGTAATCCACCGTGACATCAAGCCGCAGAACATCATGATCCAGCCTGATGGCAACATCAAGGTAATGGACTTCGGTATTGCGCGCGCAGGCGACGCGGGGCTTTCCCAAACGGCAACCGTTCTGGGCACTGCCCACTACGTATCGCCCGAGCAGGCTCAGGGCAAGGAGCTCACCGGCGCCAGCGATATCTACTCGTTGGGCGTAGTCCTCTACGAAGCCACCACCGGAAAGCTTCCCTTCGACGGGCAAGACGCGGTAAGCGTTGCCGTGAAGCAGGTCAACGAGCTTCCCGCACCGCCTAGCACCATCAATCCGAACATCGATCCTGGCCTGGAAGCCATCATCATGAAGGCCCTGGAAAAGGATCCCAATAAGCGCTTCAAGGACGCTTCAGAGATGCGTCATGTGCTGAACGACTTCCTGGCAGGTCGTCCCATTGCGCTTGGCGATGATATCAGCGGCCTTAAAACCCAGGTTATGGGTGGCGTTGCACCTATGCAAAACGGCACCGCTGTTATGAGCCCTGTTGCCGGCGGCCAAGCTACCGGTGGTTTTACCCAGGTAAGCCCACGCGTATATTCCGCCGAAGACGAAGAGGCGGCAGCCAAAAAGAAGAAGCGCAACACCATTATCGGTGTTGTCGTGGCGCTGCTATGCATCATCGGCATTGCGGGTGCTATGTTCGCCATGAATGGCAGCGGCGATAAGGCTACCGTGCCTGATGTAACGAACAAGTCTATTGCCCAGGCACGCACCACGCTTGAACAGGCAGGCTTCAAGGTTGGCACCGAAACGGAAGTGTATAGCAGCACCGTTCCTGCCGGCAGCGTAGTAAGCACCGACCCACAGGCGGGCGAGCAAGCCGTAAAGGGCTCTACCATAAAGATCAATGTATCTAAGGGAACCGAACAAGTTACCGTCCCCGATTTGAAGGGCAAATCTGCCGACGAAGCCCAAAAGGCATTGAATGAAGCAGGTCTGACGGGCCAGCAAGGCGATTCCGTATTCTCCGACGATGTTGACGAAAACATGGTCGCATCGCAGGAAACCCCTTCGGGCACCACGGCAAACAAGGGCGATACGGTGGTATTCCACCTTTCTAAGGGCTCTGAAAAGGTGACCATCCCCAATGTTGTGGGCATGACGCAGTCGCAGGCAACCTCCAAGCTGGAAAGTGCAGGCTTCGCGGTTAACACCACGACCGAAACCAGCAAGGATGTCGAAAAGGGCAACGTTACGAAACAGAGCAAAACAGGCACCGCCACCAAGGGAACCACCATTACCATCACCATTTCCAGCGGTCTTGGCGAAGCCCCCAATGTAGTTGGCATGTCCGAGAGCAAAGCAAAGGAAACCCTCGACAAAGCAGGTTACAAATACGATCTGAAATACAAGTCCGATTCAACGGTAGCAAAGGGAAATGTTATCTCGCAGAGCACTAGCGGCAGCACGGTTACCCTTACTATTTCCGATGGCCCTAGCAGCAACAACAACCAAGGATCCGGCGAATCAGGAAACAACTAACCAGCACGGCGACAAGTACAATGACTGGCACAATAAGGCCTCGCAGCAACGCGAGGCCTTATTTTTTACAGGCTATTCTGCATAACACGCACTGCTCACCAAGCAACAGAAAACCCGCAGCAACTGCCCGAATCAAAGCTGAAAGCACCAGAACCCTCGATATCAGCAAAGGGGCTATAACCTTAAAACCACGAGTTTGAATCGCTAAAACGACGGACAATACCGGGAGGAAGGCAATGAGCCGCTTATCTTTCTCGCGGAAACTTGCCTCGTCGCCGTCACCGCGATACCGCGCGTCTTGCGCAAGATCTGCTGCGCGCCACGCGTCTTTCGCAGAGTCTGCCCCGCTGGGTCGGTCCGCCCCTTGTAAAAACAAAAATTCCGACTTCTTTGCAACTTTTTTTCGATTAGGGACTCTCTCCTGTTCCCACAAAGCAAAAACAGGCCGTTTTGCGGCCGATTTACTGCGATTTCGAGCCGATA
>UMHD01014863.1_pt1 | contig 11946 bp, 14 predicted proteins | sample 1965461 | NCBI WGS metagenome assembly UMHD01 (sample SAMEA4836091, study PRJEB28245) | human gut metagenome | biome: gut microbiome; material: fecal sample | place: Denmark | collected 2008 | reverse complement strand
CCCCGGGGCAGGAACTCCTCAAAGATCCCAAGGTCAAGGAAGCTTATCTCGGTGGCTGATCTATCCTGCGCATCGGTAGATGGGCTATCTCATGCAAAGGGGATGCTTCAATAACGATCGCCAGTGAAATGTATCTCCCGTGTAAAAGAAGCTGTTTTTTTCTGCAAAAAGCGGATTAACCCTTGACAGGGAACACTCTAAAGCGTATCAACTCAAATTCGGAACGGGACGTTAACTCAGTAGGTAGAGTATCTGCCTTTTAAGCAGAGAGTCGCAGGTTCGACCCCCGCACGTCCCACCAATTTTTCCAAGCCCTTACAGGTAAAATCCTGTAGGGGCTTTCTCTTTGGGGATAAGAAAGGGATAAGCAACTTGTACAAAAGCAGGCCAAAGCGTAGATACGTTGCATGAGCAGCGGAAAGTACATCAAGACCAAATTTGAAGGCGTCTTTTATCGCGAATCTCAAAAACTTGACCCCAGAACAGGAACGAAGGATCGCATTTACTATTTTTGGTATGCGGACGCCGAAAGCCGAGGGCATTGGAAAAGTATTGGGCGTCACAGCCAAGGGTATCGGCCGCAAACAGCTAGGCAAGCCCGCATGGACTTCCTCAGTGCCCTTTCTGGTGGAAGAAACCTTATCGAGATGGATCGCTTCACTATGGGGGATGCCGTTGACCTGTACGTTGAGTGGGCAAGAGGTGAAGGGAAATCCATTGACCGCCCCCTCCAACAGTACAACAAGCATATGCGAAGCCGTATTCACGCCATTCCACTGTGTTCCGTGACTCCCGCCATACTCACCTCGATTAGAAATACGCTGAGTAATGTGCTGGCGCCACAAAGTATCTTGCATCAATTCAGCTTCCTTCGGCGAGCAATTAACCATGCTATCGCCCGCAAAAAGTGGTTCGGCTCCAATCCTGTATCGAGCAAGGCTGGCGGCTGGAAAATGCCTACCGTAGACAATGGGCGCGTCCGATTCTTTACTCCTGAAGAAGTAAAATATCTCTTGGCGGACTTGCAAAAACGCAGCCCGCAGCTCCATGATATGGCTCTGCTTTCTCTGAAAACGGGCCTCCGGGCAACGGAAATTTTCAAGCTCAAAAGACAGGACATTGATCCCCATGCTGGAATTATTCACATCACAGCGAAAGGGGGAGAAAGGCAGGTCATCCATGCCTCTAGTGATATGATAGACATGCTGCTCGGATACTGCCGTAGGCCGAAGGAGTACATTTTTCAAACGCGCGGAACGGACGGAGCACCGATTTCTCGTATCTCGAATGCGTTTCGTAACGCTCTTAGTACTCTTGGGATAGATAATGGTAATACGGATAGCCGATACCATGTTACTTTCCATACTTTTCGCCATACATTTGCCTCGTGGCTTGCCCAGTCTGGACAGGTTACACTTCTTGAGCTGAAAGAACTCATGCGACATGAATCCATCTCCATGACGCAAAGATATGCCCACCTCATTCCCGGCCAGACAGCCAAAAAAATGGCCATCATCGACTCGATTATTGAGCAACAACGCTAGACTCCGCCTGTCGTTTTTACTCGGCCTTCCGCTATCCATGCTTCAAGCGTGGGCCGTTCATAGCGTACGAGCTTTTTTCCAATCGTAGTATATGGAGGACCAGATCCATCGCTACGCCACTTCTCCAGCACACGCTTTTTAAGCCCATACTCCTGTTCGACCTCTTCGGTCGTCAACAGACGTTTGGCCTGTGGTTGCGGGGTTAATGATTCCGCAACTTCAAGTACAGTCTGCGCTAGAATCCGTTTAAGTTCTTCAGGTGTCATAACAACAAGTTGTTGACTCATAAGCTTCTCCATATATCAGCGGGACATTCACACCTTTTGTGGCTTTCGACTAGGGGTTACCGCAGCCTCGTCAATGACTCGCCATAGTCTGCTCATGATGTAGCACCCCACCTCTATTACATCGCGAACTTCTTTAATTATATTCCTCGCTTCTTCTTGGGATACATTCCAATCTTTCAAGGCTTCTTGAGCCTTGCAGGAGGCGTCTCCCATTTCTTTGAGGAAACTTCCCATACTTTGCAGAAGAGCTAGGGCATCCATCGGTTCTAATTGGTCATACGCGGGGTATTTTCTGTTCTTGAATAACCACAGAATCAAAATATTATTCCCAATAACATCGCAAAATTTTGGAATATTTCTGTATGCAGGAAAATAGTTTCCACTACAGAACACTCTTGCGGAGACAGATTTGCTCCATCCCATCTCTTGCTCTATCTGTTCAGGTGTTTTTTTCGAGAAAGCCAATGCCAACCGGAGTGCCGCCTGTGGGCTGATTCCAACTAGTCTGGGTAACAGCATAATGATTCGCCTTTTTCTTACTCATATACTCAAAAGGAATATTTTTTCTTAAAAAACGGAAGAGACTAAAGCTCTCTTCTTGGGGCCAGGCTTTAGGTCTTTTGCCGGTGGCAATACATCTTCTGGTATGCCTAGATTACGAAAATCTTCATATCTTGCTACTGAAATTGTTTTATTTTCAAGTAGATATTTTACAGAACTAAATTCAAGCCCAACTTTTCGAGCAATGCTGCTGTAGGTTTCACCAGCTAGAGCCATCCATATACGTAGCTTTTCTTCTCGTGTCAGATTTGATACGTCTAACCAGTTGTTACGACTTTTCATAATTATTCCTTGTTTTCTGTGTTATTCGGTTTTTAATGAATATTCTTAATTTTAATAAATGTAAATAATTAAAAATAGGAAAACTTATTGCATGAAAGATAACTACTTTGAAATATTATATAATATTTTTTCATCACGGATATCAAAAGAAGTAGGAGGAAGTAGTATCTCCTCCTTCACTGACTATTTGGGGGTTTCGCGTGGAAAAGTTGACGCATGGAAAAAAGGCCAACACCCAAAAGCGGAAGATCTACGTCTCCTCCATGACAAACTTGGTATAGCCTACCGCTGGCTAGTAACAGGGGAAGGTGATCCTTTTGAAGAAGAAACAGGAAACGTAACTATTGTAATGAAAAAAGAAAATCCGCTGACATTGTTTGGTTTTGCCTCTTGCGGAATAGATGGATGGGGAGGGACAATTCCCTATTCTGTCTCGGTCACTCTCCCAAGTGTGCATGAAGGTATGATTGCTGTTATGGCATCAGGCGACAGTATGATTCCTGCGGGCATCGGTAGCGGACAAATATGTTATTGCGATACGACAAAAGAACCGGGCCTAGGAGATGCTGTTTATGTCCAGCGTACTGATGGACTCGGGGCAATTAAGGTGTACTTAGGCAAAGGGATGCCGGGCCTACATATTCCCGATGAAGGGAAAACAGCATTTCAAGGATGGCTCTCTCCGGCCGATGGCGCTCAAAAACCCTTCTTTATGGATGTATCTGACGATGCGCTAATAACTCTAGCACCCGTCATCTTTGTACAAAGACGCATGTAGCATGCCAACACCATTTTCAAATCTTCAACACTCCACAAAACTGACATTCGTGGAAACCCTGCGCGGTAGGCGACCCCTATGAGTTTGGGAGTTCGGGAGTACCTTTTGACGTGTACTTCCTTTGAGTACAGATAATTAGAGCATTTCGGGATATTTAAACGGAGGGGGTGCGGGGGAGGTGGGGAGGCGAGCTTACCCCGCTCCTTTCAGTCCCCACAGCCCACGGCACCAGCCACGGCACCAGCCACGGCACCAGCCCACGGCACCAGCCCACGGCACCAGCCCACGGCACCAGCCACAGCACCAGCCACAGCCCGCATCATATAACAATGATGCGGGCTGTAGGCTTATCTAAGAAATAATTATTGTTAAAACAGTATGATAAAATATTTTTAGTTTTATGTATATCAAAAAAGTATTTTTTGATTGACACGATGCAAGAAGGACTTTATATCTATCTCAACAAAGGGGAATACCTCCCCATGCCCGCCGGGGGCATACACCCGGCAAGTTGCCGCGTGACTGACGACGCGGAAAGGTAAAAACCATGAAGGAATACGCTATTTATCAAATGGTTCAGCGCGGCACCGTATACGTACGGCGCTACCTCGGAAAGTGTCAGTCTGAAGTCAACCTCTCTCGCGTGAGGGGCGTTGGCATGTTTACCAATCATTGCGGTGTTCGATACCCCAATCAATGGGTTCGCTTCTCCGCCGACAAGTCGGCTCGGGCGATGCTCCCGAAGCTCGACCTTGTCGATGTTGATGAGCTTGGGTACTGCGATTTCCGCGTGGACTAGCTCTTTCTCGGGGGGACATCCCCCCCCGCCGCCCGCCGGGGGCGTACGCCCGGCAAGCTGCCGCGTGGCTGACGACGCGGAAAGGGCCTTGCTATGCTGATCTACAACACGCCGGATTTTCCTGATCTCCGCTACTTCGATCCTTCTCCCTCGCTTATCCGCCTGGCGCAGCGCCAGGCGGAGCGCGCCGACACACTGACGCTGTGCGAAGCATTGCGCCACCTGCGCGCTCTGCTCACGCGGCGCAATCGCGTCGTGATGCTCGCCGTCTTGAGCGAGCTGGAACGCCGCGATCCTCGTGCGTTTCACGCTTGGATGTCGGATTTCGGGCCACACATTCCCAGCCCTGCGCCATACTTTAGCGTGTAACCCTGTAATGTCATTACGATATATGCTGCTGGCCGTCGCAACGGCCCTGCTGCTGGTCTTGTCTCATGTCTTCCGGCGGGAAGCCTCCGCCAAAACACAACACACTAAGAACAAAAGAGAAAACGCCATGACCGCCGAAAATACCACTACTTCCGCCACCACCGCCACCGAAACCGCTGAGCTTACCGTTTCCATCCGTGCCGATTACTTTTGGCACGCGGCGCAGTTCGTAAGTGAAGAGCAAAACGGGGGCGGTTATGAAGCCCTGCGCGGCGTCTGCATAGAGCCCGCGGCCGAAGGCGTGATCATCTCTGCGATGGATGGACACCAGCTCTGCTGTTGGCACGATGCCGCAGGATACGCCGACAAGCGCCGTGTCATCATGCCCACCGCCGACATGCTCGGCATCGTCAAGCCGTCTTTTTCCCGGCGCGGGCATACCCCCGGAAACCTTTCCGTCAACGGGGCCGGGGCATGGCTCCTCACCCGTGGCCGCACGTCCATATCCGGCATCAAGGCTTTCGACATCACGCAGGAGTTCCCGGATATTACACCCTTCATCGCTCGTGCGTTCGGTTTTCAGCCTTCAGCGGAAGCCGTGACACTTCCCGCACTGAACCTCGCACGGTTCGCGTTCGGCAAGCTCTCCCTGTGCCTCACGCTGACGGCGCTTGACGATGGGCGCATGGTATCCGTCACGAACTCTCAAGAACCGGATTTTTTCGGCTTGATCATGGGTATGCTTCCGACTCCCGAAGATCCCCAAGACCTGCGCACGCCCGCGTTCATCCGCCGAATGTTGGGCATGGACGAGCCGGACGCACACGACGAGCCGGAAGATCCGATCGTCGTCACGCAGCCGGAACCGGAACCGCTCCCCGACATCACCCCGGAAGACGACGAGGACGCCCCCGCTATATCCGACACCGAACCGCAGGCCGCACAGCCGGAACGCCCCGAATCTCGCGCAGCCCGCAAGCGCCGCCGTGCCGTTCGCCGTGTTTCCCGCCGTCATGTCCCTGAAACCGAACCCGCCGCCGAACCGCAGGCCGCGCCGCTGGCCCTTCCCGCGTCCCCGGCCCCGCTGCTTCCCGCCGTGGTCGCCGTGGCGCCCGTCGCATCGGAAGAGGCCCCGCAGGACGTCGCCGGCGCCATTCCCATGCCTGCCGCGCCTATTCCGTCCAAGTCCGATTGCTGCGTGAAGTTCCGTACCGCCCGCAGCGTCCGCCGTCAGGCCCGCCGCGTGTCTCCCCGCCATGCCATCCCCGCTTCCCGGCCCGCAGCAAGTTTCCCCGGCGTCGCCGTGGGACTTGCCGTCATGCTGGCCTTTGCCGGAACCATCGGCGGGCGTGGGTTGGAGCTGATGACGCTCTTGCTGTCGCAAGCCCTCGCCTAACCCGTGACGCCCTCGGTTTTCGGGGGCATCATCCCGGCCATCACAACACTATACAAGAAAAGGGAATCCCTCCCGCCGCCCGCCGGGGGCGTACGCCCGGCAAGTTGCCGCGTGACTGACGACGCGGAAAAGAGAAAAGACATGAGCAAGAGCGACTATTACGAACGGCAGGAAGCACGGCGCGAACGGTATATCCAGCGGGCGGCCAAAGCCCGGAGAAACGCGGCGTTCGCCGCCCAAAAGGCTGGGGAAATGGCCGCCGTCATCCCCGTTGGCCAGCCCATCCACGTCGGGCACTACTCGGAAAAAAGCGATCGGCGCTATCGTGAACGCATCGGTCAGACGATGGACAAGGCGATCCGCCTTGACGACAAGGCCGATTACTACGCGGAAAAGGCGGAAACCGTGGGCAGGGGCGGCATTTCTTCCGATGCGCCGGATGCGATCGTGCTGCTTGAAGAAAAACTCGCGGAACGCGAAGCCAAGCAAGCCCGGATGAAGGAGATCAACGCCGCGTTCCGAAAGGGTGACGCCGCGTTGCTCGCCCTCGGCATGACGCAAGCCGAGATCGACAAGATGCGGGAAAACATGCCGTCATACTTCGGCCAGCCCTTCCCGTCCTTCTCTCTGTCGAACAACGGCGCGGAAATCCGCCGCCTGAAGAAGCGGATTGAGAGCCTGAAGGCTACGGTGCGGGACGAAACGACGCGCACGGCCTTTGACGGCGGCTTCATCGTCGACAATGCCGAGGAAAACCGCCTGCAAATCATCTTTGACAGCAAGCCAGCCCTTCCCGTCCGCGAGGCACTCAAGGGACGCGGGTTTCACTGGAGCCCCAACAACCGCGCATGGCAGCGGAAGCGGAGCCATGACGCGACGTACTGCGCCCGCCTGATCTGCGGACTCGCCGACTAATGCGGCCATCGGCGCGGAGAGGGGAACCCCTCCGCGCCGTCAACACTTCACGAAAAAAAGGAAAAGCATCATGCAGGCATCACCGCAGGAACTCCGCGCAAGGCAAATCGTCGCTTCCCGTTCCACCGCTTCGCTGTGTGAGATTTTCGAGGCTCTGGACGACCCGAAGAGTCCAAAATTTCTTGAAGAAAGCACGGTTCGGGGCTGGATCATGGATGAGCTGGAAAAGCGCGACCCCGAAGCGTTCGAAGCGTGGCTTGACTGTACCGATCCCGTCTACGGCAACCGCCCCAGCGCCTTTTTCCTCGCCGAGCCGAGCCGCTGGCGGCATTTCGGGCTTGCGTCTTTAGCCGTGAAACCGTAAAGGGCAAAGGGGAGCCTTCCCACAGTCCGCCGGGGGCTTATTCCCGGCACGTTGCCGCATGGCGCACGATGCGGAAAGAGATTCCGACCATGCTTTCCGAGCTTCTCTTATCCTTCCCCTGTCTTTCTCCCTAACCGACTATGCCGCCCTGTCTTTAAGATGGGGCGGTCTTTGACTTATCCTATCTTCAGGCTACAAAAGGAGTCTTTCATGGACAGCATTATTTTCCCTCGCACCGGGGAAATTCCGCTGGAGTTTACCGGAGAAATCATTTTCACAGAAACAACAGACACTCCCGGCAAAAAAAAGTGTTCCCGCTACCATCAATTGCGGCTTGCCCGCACTACGGGCGGCTCTTTCGTGGCGGCCATAGGTTTTCGCGCAACGTATGACGGCGATTATGACTACGATTGGGCCAAGGTTGGAACAGCCGAAGAAATCGCCGCGTGGATCAAGGCATTCGATCCGCTTTGTGTACTGCTGGGATTTCCAGCCGGAAAACAGTTTGAGGAAAAGCAGAAAAGGTTAGAGCTGGATATTCGCCTCCGCTTTGCAACTGCGGCAACGCGCTTGTTGGGAGAACTGAATATCGTCGAGCATATCGAATGAGGAAAAAAGAGGAAGAGCATGGCTATTCAACCTTTGTTGGCTGCCGCCCATTCCCGTGGCGATGGAGAAATGAGATGAAAAAGAGTGATGAGAAAAAAGCAGGCAGACCGAAAGGCTCAACCAACCCAAACGCAAAAATCATGTTTTCCGTTCGCATACGGCCAGAAATCCGCGAAGCCATCTATACCTACGCCGAGCGTTCGGGAATCCCCATTCCTCAGATAGTCGAACTCGGCATGTCGGCCTACCTTGTCGCGCAAGGAGAAAAGACGCTGGAGGAGTACGCAGCCACAGGCAGGATATATGATGGCAAACAGAGCCTGAGATTTGACCAGTATTTAGGTTTTCGTGTTGAGGGGGAGCTGAACGATACCGATACGAGCCGCTATGTATACCATGTCGTCCGCGACAAGGACAACACCCCGGCAACCCCGGAAGTTTTCCCCACCCTGAAAGCCGCCTTTAACTGGATGCAGGCGCAGCGCTGATTTCCCTGAGTTTTTGAAATCCGTTTTCCATGAGATTTTCGATCCGATTTCCCATGAAAAAAGGAAACGCCTCTTCTCAATTCAAGGAAGAGGCGTTCTTGGTTTTATGCAACCCGCGCGTGCTTTACCCTGTCCCTGACTTCCGCGCGCTTCGCGTCGTTGAAACGCTCGACCGTGCCGACAAGGTAGCCGGTGATCCTGCGGATACGCTCGAATCTCACACCTTCACCTACCCTGCCGTTTACAACCGGAAAAGATTCCCATTTTTCATTTTTATATCACCTTATTACAGGATATTCTTTTCCAAAATGTAAATCATACACATGCATTCCCTCAAAATTTACAACGTTTTTACTCTTAATTCCGGCGGCGACTGTTTCCCCGTCCTCTCACTCTGATACCTGCTTTTGCAGCGCTCCCTCGGCATTGCAACTATGCGGTACGGGGGCGCATACGTTGGCCGGTTCCGCAGGCCACGGGCAAGCGGGATCGTCCGGCCCTTCCCACGGGAAGCCCGGCTGTTGCGGCAAGTCGCGGAGTGCCTGCCTGTACGCCAGACAGTTCAGATATCCGGCGTCCGTGAGCGTCGTTTCCCCGCCGCTGGCGAGCTGGTCGCGGTGGCGTTCGACGAGCCATGCACAGGCCGCCAACCTTGCGTCCCGTTCGGCGCGCACTCGTTCGGAGCGGGCCTCCGTGCCATTGTACTCGGCAAGCCGGGCCGCTTCGGCTGCCGCGGCTTCGGCGTCAAGGCGTTTCCGTTCACGCTCGAAAGCCCGGATGCCGGGAAGCACATACTCCCGGTACGTATCGCCCACGTCGCCGCCCTCTGCCATAAATTCAAGGTTGGAGCGGCCGTCGTCGAACTCCACATGCCCCACGCCGTTCCGCCACTGAACGGCGCGCACGGCTTCGGGATATGCGTATGCGGCCTCCAGCGCTTCGCCGTCCACGATGACAAGCCCGTCAGCCACAATGATGGATACGGATTCAGGCATGGCTTGCCTCCACGGGCTGTATGGCGGCGGTATGCTCAGGCTGGATCAATGCGGGATCGCCGTGCGCCAGCCCGATGAGCTGCCTGCGGGTGGCTTCGCATTCCCGGAGGTTTTCAACGCGGCCCGCCGAAACCTCGGCGCCCACCTTGTTCACTTCTCCGGCCACGAGGCCAAGGGCATTGGCGTTTTCAAGCAGGAGCATGGGCGTCAGCACAAGGGCGCATCCCTCCATATTGGCATCCGTCACGCCGCCTTTGCCGCTGTAGCTCATCCACAGTTCGCACCCGCCTTTCTTGTTGTGTTGCGGGCAGTCCTCAAAATTCCTGTACGGGCATCCGGCCATATTTCCTCCTATGCCTTTTGCGCGACGATGAAGTCGATGTATTTGACGTTGAGATTCAGAGCATGGGAATGCGAAGTGCCGGAGAAGCCGTGCGTGTGCGCACCGCTCCCTCCCGCTTCCGCGCATGTCATTGTACCGAGATTCGGCCCCGTCCCCGCGTACAGGTATGACTTGTAGTCCCCGCCGGATTCACGCCGGATGTAGTGCGTCACCGAGTGCTTGTGTTTCGGCATTTGCGCCGTGGTTAGAGTGGTGGAACCGACACTTCCTCCCCCCGCCGTGGCGGTCGTGGCCCTGCCCGTAGCGAAAGCCGTGGAGAAAGCCAGCCCCGCCGTATAGTTCGTGACGTTTCCGGTCACGAGCCGCAGGGCGGCGTTGTTATACTCCGCCGCGGTGATTTTCGTCCATCCTGTGGGTGCGTTCGTTTGCTGGAAAAGCATCCGGGTCCCGGAAGGGAACAATTTGGCCAGCACGGCGGCGGAGGAAGGGACTTTCGCGCCGTCGTTGGTCAGGGTGGCGGCCATGTCCTTGTCCATGAGGAATCTGGCATAGGCTCCCCATGTCTTGCCGCGATCGGCGCTCTCGCGGGTGAAGACGCGGTGATCGTTCGTCCCCACCGTCCCTTGCCGATACAGGACTTGGCGGACGAACCCGTGGGAACTGGACATGACGTGAACGTAAAAGTTAACCCCTTCGGGCAGGTGCAGGCCGTCGTTGTTGTTCAGCGAATAGCTGCCGGAATCGGCAAGCGTGTCGATGTCCTTTTTGGCTGTGGCGTCGAAGTGCGGACAGGCCCCGATCTGACCGCGCTTCACGGCTGTGTCCGAGAGTGTCCCGTCCACAGTGACGTCCGTAGCCATGCCGTTGATGAGGTTTCCGTTGCCGTAGGAGCCCGAGGCATTGCCCGGAAAAAAAGCGCGACGGTTGCCGGGATCCACAATTTCCGAGCTGAGGAAGTGGAATCTTTTGCCCGTCACCCGGGCGGCGTCCTTGAAGCTGGCCTCCGTGATGGTGCTTCCGATGTTGATGACGCTGAAGTCCGCAGCGCAGAGAAAGGCCGTGGAGTAGGAAACGTTCTCAAGAATATCGAACGTCGCGCCGTTGATGATGTCCACAAGGCCATGCCGATAGGCGTTTAGATAGCATGACGTTTGGACCGTCTGCGCCTTGATGCCCGTAACGGACGTCGAGTCAAAGAAAAACCTTCCGCTGTAGCCCGCAACCACCGCCCCGATTTTGTTGTAGTACTGGGCGTGGATTCTCGACTGGTAGGAGCAGGCGACGCGATCCGCTTCGATATTGCGCAAAAGCAGCATAGCGCCATTGGCTGCGGTGAGCGTCCCGAACTTGGGCATATCCGCGGGTTCGGTGGTCGCGTCGGCGGCAGCCAGCGAGGTCACAACGATTGCCGCGCCGGAAGAATGGAAGTTGTACAGCGTGAGGTTTCCCCATTCTCCGGGGCCGAAGTGCAGGAAAACGCTTCCGCTAACGCCGGGTTTCATCATGAGCATTTTATAAATGGCCATGCTCATGGACAACACAGGCTGGTCGGGGGTGTAGCCGCCATTGGTATCCGAACCAGTTTTGGAAACGTAGACATGCACGGAGCCGTTCAAAAAGCCCGTGCGTGGCAGCCATGTCCCCCATGTCGCGCCGTTGTCGTAACTCGTGCGGGCCATCTCCCATTGATACGCCTTGCTCGGGGAGGAACATAGCTGCGTGATGTTGTCGTCGCCCCATACGATGACATCGAGGAGCATATCCCCGGCAATGGGGAAGTTCAGGGCGGTCGTCGCCTTGTAAACGTTGTAGCGCCCCTGCTTGAGGATCGTGTTCGCGTCCACGGAGGTCAGGCTTTTTGCCCTTCCAAGCTGTCCCACCTCGCTGGCCTTGGTGCCGGAAGCGTCGATGATGACGTCGGTGACGAACCCGTCCGTGCGCCCGGTGCCGCCGCGCGCCGTTGAAAGCGTGCCCTTGGTGATATTGGCCGCGTTGTCTGCGCCGAGGTTGGCGCGGGCTGCCGCCGTCGTGGTCGCTCCTGTACCGCCTTTCGCCAGCGGCACGGTATATCCGTCCCTCAACGCTGAGGCTTCGGAGGCCGTAGACGCGTTTCCGGTGATGTCGCCGGGAAGTTTTCCGCTGGCGTCGCGCACGGGGATGGTGTTCGCGGTGATCCCGGTCGCCGCGTGTTTTCCGTCCACGGTATCCACGTCGTG
>UMHD01014279.1_pt1 | contig 12722 bp, 10 predicted proteins | sample 1965461 | NCBI WGS metagenome assembly UMHD01 (sample SAMEA4836091, study PRJEB28245) | human gut metagenome | biome: gut microbiome; material: fecal sample | place: Denmark | collected 2008 | reverse complement strand
TCGTGCGGACCCTGTCCCGGGACAAGGCGGGGCGTTTCGTCGGCTCGGCCGACCGAGAGGAAGCGACCGGAAGGGAGAAAGTTTCCTCGTCTGACGATAATATAAACGGACTTTAGTCGTTGTTAACGCAGAAGATCATATCTTTGCGACGGAAAATATGAGGTCGATCCTGAAAATAGCGCTTCTTCTGATGGTGACGATACCGGTGTCGTGCAAGCGTTTTGCGAATCCTTTCGCCGGAGGCGACAAGGTGCTGGCCGAGGTAGGCGGCGAGAAGCTGTACGTCCACGATCTTTCGTCCATCTTCACTCCGGACATGGCGCCGGAGGACAGCGTGAAGATACTCGGCTCCTATGTCGATCGCTGGGTGAAGATGCAGCTGAAGATTCAGGAAGCGGAGCGCATGTTCGAAAGCAGTCAGCAGGACATCGACCGTATGGTCGAGGAGTACCGCAATTCGCTGCTGACTCATAAAGTCGACCAATATTATGTCGACAAGCTGATCGATACGCTGTTCACGGATTCTCAGATCGGCGAGTACTACCGGAAGAATCAGGCCGACTTCGTGCTCGACAAGACGCTGCTCAAGGCGCGCGTCGTGCGGCTCCCCCGCAGCTACGGTCCGAAAAACAAGATCAAGGAGCTGATGATGGCTTCGGGCGAAGACCGTTATCAGGATCTAGTGGACCTTTGCGTCAAGAACAATTTCGAGTTGACGGAGCTCAACGGCTGGACCGATTTTTCCACGTTGCTCTCCCTGCTTCCGACCGACAGGACGGAAAATTACGACGATTTGCTGACAACCGACCGGGTCAGCGAAATGGAGACTTCCTCCGACGTATATTACGTGCGGATTCTGGTGTTCCGGCGGCCCGGAGACCGGGCTCCTCAGGAGAGCGTGCAGGATCTGATCCGCCGGGTGATTTTCAATCAGAGAAAGGAAGAGATCGTGCGGGCGCATGAAGACAGCCTCTACCGGCACGCGATGGAGAATAAGGAAATAATAGTGAATGTAAAAACAGACGATAGCGATGATATTCAGTAAATGGGTGGCCGCGACGGCCGGTTTGTTCGCCTGTGCGGTTTCGGGCAGCAACGCTCAGGACAAGTTTACGGCGGACAAGGTGGTGGCCGTTGTCGGTCAGTCGGTGGTACTTTATTCCGAGGTGGAGCGATATAGTAAAGCTTTGGTCGAACAGAGCAAGCAGCAGGGCTACACCTCGCAGCGCGATCCGCGTTGCGAGGCACTGGAGCACCTGATTATCCAAAAGCTGCTCTACAACCAGTCTCAGATCGACTCGCTGACGGTCCCTATGGACCGTGTCGCCGAACGCGTGCAGCAGCTCGTGGACGAGCAGATTCTGGAACGGGGATCGGTCGCGGCGCTCGAGATGTACTATCATAAGCCGATATTCAATATCAGAGAAGAGTTGCGCGAGACGATCGAGGAGGGAGCCTATGCCAGCGAAATGGAGCGTACGATCAAGGATAAGGTGCACGTCACGCCCGGCGAGGTGGAAAAGTTCGTCAAAGGCATGTCCAAGGACAGCGTGCCTATCATTCCCGAGCAGTATGTGTTTGCGCAGATCGTGCGTTATCCGAGCAATGCCGACGAGGCGAAGCTCCGGGCGCAGGAGCGTTTGCTGGAACTTAGGGAGCGGATTATCAACGGCGACAAGTTCGATATGCTTGCCAGAACCTACTCCGAAGACCCGCAGTCGGCGATCCGGGGCGGGGATCTGGGATTGATGACCAAGGAGATGCTCGTTCCCGAGTTTGCCGAGGCCATGATGAAACTCAAGCCGGGGCAGGTGTCGGGCGTTGTCGAGACCGATTACGGGTTTCACCTGATTCAGTTGATAGAAAAGATAGGCAGTCAGTACCATGCCCGTCATATTCTGCTCAAGCCTCAGTATACCGACATGGATATGGAAGAGCCTTACAACGTGCTCGACAGCGTGCAAAGGCAGATCGTGGACGGTACGATCACGTTCGAGGAAGCCGCCATGAAATATTCGCAGGACAAGTATTCCAAGCAGAACGGGGGGCTCGCCTCGAATCTGGAACAGCTGGAGATCATGAACTACGGCGATCCGACGGAGGCTTCGGTCAAGTTTTACAAGGACTACCTGAATCCGGACGATTTCCGGGCGCTCGAAAAGTTGGAGATAGACGGCGTGTCGAAACCTTACACCACGCAGGACTACAGGCAACGGACGCTTTGCAAGGTTGTCAAGCTCAAAGAGGTTATTCCCGCTCATCCGGCCAATATCAAGGAAGATTACGTACAGTTGGAGAAGCTCGCTCTGGCCGTCAAGCAGGAGAGAGAGTTCGTCCGGTGGCTGAAGTCGAAGGTCGACGGTATGTATATCCGGATCGACGAGGATTTCAAAGACTGCGAGTTCGAGCATTCGTTCTTATTGAAATAGCCTGCCGGAAGTTCGCATGATTCGCCGTCTTCTTATTCTATTGTTGGCCGCGGCGGCCGCAGGCATGCTCGTTCTTCGGGCCCAGTCTCCGGCGGCGGTCGATTTCCGCGCCGACGTGATGTCGAGCCTCAAGGTGGGCGATTCGACGGCTTTGCTGTTGGTCGGCCATGTAGTCTTTCACCACAACGGAGCCGTGATTACCTGCGACAGCGCGATTCGCTATAACGACCGGCGGATGGACTGTTACAAGAATGTCGTGGTCAACAAGGACAGCACGTTCATTTTCGGAGACAAGGCCGATTACGACGGCCTGTCGAACGAGGCGCATATCTACTCGCCGCTGATCAAGATGATCGACAAGGACGCCACGCTGTATACCTACCACTTCTCGTTCAATACGCTGACCAACGTGGGCCATTACTGGGGCGGGGGGACCATGTCGCAGAAGGACAATCTGATGGAGTCTTCCGACGGGTACTATTACGTCGATACGCGCGATCTGGTCGGCGTGAGGAACGTCGAGATGCGCAATCCGGACTACGTGATGGAGTCGGACTCGGTTTCATACAACATGAATACCGAGATCGCGTCGTTTCATACGCTTTCATATATCTGGAACGCGCAGAACGAGTTTCTGACGGCATACCGGGGCATCTACGACCGGCGCGACGACCGGTATACGTTTACCGATCGCTCGTATATCATGACCGAGACCCAGCAGATGTGGGCCGATACGATCGTATATCGCCCCGGGTCTCAGGATGCCTTGATGCTCAGTAATGTGCAGATCGTCGACGAGCAGCAGCGCGCACTCGCTTTCGGCGATTACGCCCGATATTGGGGTAATGAGCGCAAGGCGCTGCTGACTCGCGATCCGGTAGTCGCGGGATACGACGAGGGCGAGCAGGCCGATACGGTTTTCATGCGGGCCGATTCGATTTTTCTCTATACGGTCAATCGTTTCGCTCCGCCGAAAGACTCGCTGACGGCCGCCGCCGATTCTTCGGCGAGCGACTCGCTGGTCCGGCATAGACCCGGATCCGGCAGAAACGTTTCCGGTCGGGCCCGCGACAGCTTGGGCGCAGGTCCGGGTCTGCCTCAGGAGCCCTTGACCGGGCCTGCGGCAAAGCGTCAGGAGCAGAACGAGGCGGAGGTTTAGGCCGAAGTTTCTTCGGAGGCCGATTCGAACGGATCGGTCATGGCCGTCGACTCGCTTCAGTCCGCTCAGCCTGCCGACAGCGTGGGGCGCCCGTTGACGGAGAAGGAGCTCAAGAAACTGGAGACGGCCCGTCTCCGTTATGAAAAAGAGCAGGCCAAGAAACAGAAACGGGAGGAGCGCGCGGTCCGTATCAAAGAAAAAATCAAGGCACAAAGGGAAAAGGCCCGTTTGGAGGCCGAGAAAATCCGGGAGAAGGAGGAACAGCGTCAGCGTCGCGAGTTGGCCCGGCGCTTTGCCAAGGGCAAATCGACGAGCGCCGACACGCTCGCTTTGCATGCGCTCGATTCGGCCGCTCAGGCCCGACGGGACTCGATTGCGCTGGCTGCCGATTCGTCCCTGCGTGCCGCGGATTCTCTTTCGTCCCGGGAAGAGATCGCCTCGGATTCCGTACAGCCGCAGGCCGGCGATTCGCTGGTCCGGATTATCAGGGCGTACAACAAGGTCCGTACTTATCGTACCGACTTTCAAGCCGTGTGCGATTCGCTGGTCGCCTTTTCGGCCGACTCGACCATTCATATGTACGTCGATCCGGTGCTGTGGAGCGAGCAGAATCAGATTACTTCGCAAGTCGTCGACATATTTACCAAGAATCAGACGATCGACAAGGCCGTTTTTACGGGCGAACCGCTGATGTGCTCGGAGGTGGAGCCCGAGCGGTATTACAATCAGGTGAAGGGAAAGGTCATGGAGGCCTATTTCCGAAAGGGCGAAATATACAAGATGGATGTGAACGGAAACGGACAGACCTACTATTTCATGGAGGACGGCGACAGTACCGACCGTTATGTCAACGGTTTTCTCGTCGCGGAATGCGCCGACATCACATTCCATTTCATCGACAGGCAACTCGATCAGATCGTCTATAAGGGAAAGCCGTCCTATACGATCTATCCGATGGACAAGATTCCCGAGACCCAGCCGCTCGTTATGAAGGGCTTCCGGTGGGAGGCCGTGCGGAGACCGGCCAAACAGGATGTGTTCGATCGCTCGGTGAAGCCTTCCCAGCGCGAGCGCTACGAAAGTATGCCGAAGCCGACTTATCCGATCACCGGAGCGATCGATGAGGCGCGCAAGCGTCTCTCCTCCGAAGGGTGGAACGATCGCACGGACCGCCGGATCACCCCCGAAGCCGAGGAATTCGTCCGCTCGTTGGGAAATTGAAGTCAAAAAGCTATCTTTGTTAGGCCTGTCCCTCGGGAACAGGCCTTTGCTGTCCATAACAATTCAGAATTATGTGCATGATACGACAGTCGCTTTGGGCGATGGCGCTGCTGGTCGCGACGACGGCCGGCGCTCAACGAGCATGGTTCGCTTCCGAACGGGATACTTGGCTGCGTGAGGCTGCGGAAAACATTCCCCCTTTGACCGAACGGATAGAGACTCCGGTCGGTCTGGTCGAAAGCGTTCGGGATACCGGGGCTTTTCAGGGGTGGCGGATGATTCCGGCGGGCGACATGGACTCCCTCTACGGGCACTCTTTCAAGGAGCGTAAGGAAGTAATCGTCGATTTCGGACGACATATGACCGGCTATTTCTCTTTCGACATAGGACGGCTGAGCGCCGATGCGGATGCCCCGCTGCGCTTCCGGCTGACGTTCGCCGAGGTCCCTGCGGAGCTGAACACGCCTTTCGATCCGTACCCCGGCGGGCTGAGCCGGGCTTGGCTGCAGGACGAGGTGGTGACCGTCATGGACGCGCCTGCGACGGTCGAACTCTCTCGCCGGGTGGCGTTCCGCTATGTGAAAATCGAGTTGTTGGCTTGGTCCTCGTTCGATTTCGCCGTGACCGGCATGCGGTTCCGGTCCGTCACTTCGGCATCGGGCGAGCCGAAGCCGCTGGCTTCGACCGCCGACCCGACGATCGTCCGGATCAACCGCATCGGGCTGGCCACGCTCGCAGAGTGCATGCAGACCGTGTACGAAGACGGGCCCAAGCGCGACCGGCGGCTTTGGATCGGGGACCTTTACCTGGAATCGCTGGCCAATACGTATTCGTTCCGGAATCACGGCCTGACGCGCCGCTGCCTCTATCTGCTCGCCGCTTTGGCCGACGAGGAGGGGTTGTTGCACGCCACGGTATTCGAGTATCCGGAGCCGCATCCCCAGACCGGGCAGCACTGCATGGATTACAGTCTGCTGTACGGCGTGACGCTTTACGAGTATCTGAATGCTACGGGCGACAGGGCGACGGCCGAGGCGTTGTGGCCGGTCGTGGTCCGGCAGGTGGAGCATGCGATGACCTATCTGCGGGACGATGTGTACGATATGGAGAAGCAGCCGGCCTGGTGGCTGGTGTTCGACTGGAAGGACGACCTGAACCGGCACGCTCCGATGCAGGGCCTGATGACTTTCGCCATAGAGCAGAGCTATGAATTGGCCAAGCTGCTGGGACGCGAGAGCGAGGTGGCCGGTTGGCCCCGGGTCGTATCCCGAATGAAGGCGGCTTCCCGTCGGGTTTTCTATGATCGTCGCGAAGGCGTCGTCGTTTCGGGTCCGGACCGTCAGCGCTCGTATCTGGGACAGGTGTGGATGATTCTTTCCGGCACGTTGTCGCCTCGGGAAGGGGAGCGCGCGTTGCGTACCGTATTGGCCGACCCGGATGCGTGCTATCCCGGATCGCCCTATGCCTATCATTATCTGATCGAGGCGATGATCCGATGCGGCATGAACGACGAAGCCCGGCGGAGACTGACGGAATATTGGGGCGGAATGGCCGCTTTGGGTGCCGATACGTTCTGGGAGGTATACGATCCGACGGACCATTTCAAGTCGCCTTACAACTTCTTCCCGGTCAACAGCTATTGCCATGCATGGAGCTGTACGCCGGTGTACTTCATCAATAAGTACGCAGATATATTTCAGAAATAGGAGTTTCTGCCGATACGTGTTCCGGCGATATGCTGGTCGGGTCCGTGTCTGTCCGTGACACGTGCGGCCGGTCTGTTGTCGCGTACGCTCCGGGTTTGCAGGCGTGCCGGTCGGCTTGTCCTCTTTATGCGAAAACCGTCTCCGGTTCGAGAGAGAGTTTCTCGCTCAGAGAAGCCCGGCCTCGTACAGCCTGATCAGTTCCTCGACCATCATGTCTTCGCCTTCCTTGTCGTACGTGTCCTTGAGGTTGGCGCCGAACAGCCGTGCGATGCTTTGCCAGAAAAACGCGCGAAAGCCGCCCCGGAGTTCCTTGACCAGTTCGTAGGAGGTCTGGTCCGTCTCCCGGTCGATCAGCTTGATCAGCAGTTTGCCTTGTGAGAGGGTCATCTTTTTCAGCACGGGCGTGTATTTCTTTTTCAGCGCCCGCTCCATCTCCTTGACGAAAATCTGCTTCTCCCGCTTGGTCGCCAGCGTTTCCATATGGGCTTCCATCGCGTGGAGCGTCGCGTTGGCCTCTTTGGCGATCGGGTAGACCCGCTTGAGGTTGTATATCAGGCGCGCGAAGCGCCGCGTGTCGACCGCTTTCCGGAATACGAAAGAGGGACTGAGCTGTATCAGCACGACGGTATCACCGTCGATAACGACATTCCTCGCCTGCCCGTACTCGGTCAGAGCCTGAGCCGACGAAGGCCGTGCGGCAGCCAACAGGAGTATCGCGATGAGTATCGCTTTCTTCATACCCGATTCCCAAATAATTCGTACCTTTGCAAAGGTAATTAAAAATGGCGACGCGAGACCGTGTCCGCCGTTCTATAAACGGGCGGGACGGCAGAATTGTTGCGACGAAGGCTCCCGGGCCTCTGCGGGACGGTTTCTGCTCGCTTGTGGGCGGGAGTCCGCTGAGCGTTTGCCATGTCGTCGGGGCCGCTGACGGTCTCGGCATTCATTCAAAACGTATCGCATATGTACTGTGGACAAAAACTGAGCGAGAGAATTTACTGGACCGGAGTCTATGACAGACGGAAGCATCTTTTCGAGAACATGTGGCCTCTGCCCGAGGGCGTCTCGTACAATTCATACCTGATCAAGGACGAGAAGTGCGCCCTGATGGATACCGTCGAGAGCGGCAGCGACCGCAGCTATCTGGACTGGCTGGCCGATACGCTCGAGGGACGCCCGCTCGACTATCTGGTCATTCATCACATGGAGCTCGACCATTCGGGCGAGATCGAGAACCTGGTCCGCCAATATCCCGACGTGCGGATCGTGGGCAATGCGAAAACTTTCCGCGTTCTGGAAGCCTACTTCGGCAAGCTGCCCAATCTGGTCGAGGTCAAGGACGGCGACACGCTTTCGCTGGGGTATCATAATCTGAAGTTCGTCTTTACGCCTTGGGTGCACTGGCCCGAGACGATGATGAGCTACGATACGACCGACGGCGTGCTTTTCTCGGGCGACGCTTTCGGCATGTTCGGCGCGACGGACGGCGGCGTATTCGACGACCAAGTCGATTTCGCCCGCTACGAAAGCGAGATGCGCCGCTATTACTCGAATATCGTCGGGAAGTACAGCGGAATGGTTCAGAAGGCGCTCGCGAAGCTTTCCTCGGCGCGGATCGGCGCGATCTGTCCGCTTCACGGACTGGTATGGCGCAGCGATCCGGCCCGCGTGATCGGCCTGTACGATCGCTGGAGCCGCTACGAGGCGGACGATGCCGCCGTCGTGATCTATGCGTCGATGTACGGCAATACGGCGCAGATGGCCGATCATATCGCCCGCCGGATCGCCGAGGCCGGAGTACGGGACATTCGGGTTTACGATGTGTCGAAGACGCACGTATCCTATCTTATCAGCGAGATATGGCGCTGCCGGGGCGTGCTGCTGGGCAGTTGCGCCTACAACACGCAGATGTTCCCGCTCATGGAGAACCTGACCCGCGATCTGCTGCATGCCGGCCCGAAAGACAGGCTGTTAGGCGTGTTCGGAACGTATAGTTGGAACGGCGGCGGCGTAAAGAACCTGAACGCATTCGCCGAACAGATAGGGTGGGAGACGGTCGCTCCGTCGGCCGAGATCCTCGGCCGACCGACCTGCGAAAAATACGCGGCATGCGATGCGTTGGCCGATGCCATGGCGTGCAGGCTGAAAAAATAGATAACCGTCTGCTCTTGGTTTCCGTATGCGTGGGTGGCGCCGAACGTGTAGCCGGATTTGCGGATGCCGGTATTTTTAGCACAGCAACGGGTAAAAAAGCGGCCGATTGTTAAAAAATATTAAAAATAAATCGTATTTTTGGATCGCCCGAGGCCGTTTCGGCGGTTTTCGTGGGTGTGCTAACGAACTTAAACTTTAAAGTAAGCGAAGATGGATGCAATTGCAATTTTGACGGGCGGCGGTCCCGCCCCCGGGATGAATACCGTTGTGGGCAGCGTGGCGAAGACTTTCCTCGAGAAGGGCTATCGCGTGCTGGGCCTGCACTGCGGATATTCGAGCCTGTTTACGAAGAATCCGCGTATTACGGAGATCGATTTCCTGTTGGCGGACGATATTTTCAACCGGGGCGGATCGTTCCTGACGATGAGCCGCTTCAAACCGACGGACAAGAACTTCGAGGAGGATTTCAATCTGGACCTGTTCGTCAAGAATAACATCAAACTGCTCGTCACCGTCGGGGGCGACGATACGGCGTCGACGGCCAACCGCATCGCCAAGTTCCTCGAGGCCAAAAAATATCCGATCGCCAATATTCATGTTCCCAAAACGATCGACAACGACCTGCCGCTTCCGGCCGGCTCGCCTACGTTCGGTTACCAGTCGGCCAAGGACATGGGGTCGATCATCGGCCGCACGGTCTATACCGATGCCCGCACGAGCGGCAATTGGTTCGTCGTGGCTGCTATGGGACGTTCGGCCGGACATCTCGCTTTCGGTATCGGCACGGCCTGCCATTATCCGATGATCGTGATTCCCGAAATGTTCAACAAGACGGAGATCACCGTCGAGAAGATCGTCAATCTGGTCGTATCGTCGATCATCAAGCGCAAGATCATGGGAATCGATTACGGTGCCGCGATGATTTCCGAGGGCGTATTCCATTCGCTGAGCGATGCCGAGATCAAGAAGTCGGGTATCCACTTCTCCTATGACGATCACGGGCATCCCGAGCTCGGCAAGGTGTCCAAGGCGCATATCTTCAACGAAATGCTCGAGAAGAAGCTCGCCGAGCTGAAAATCAAGGTCAAGTCGCGTCCGGTCGAGATCGGATACGAGGTCCGTTGCCAGACGCCGGTAGCTTACGACCTGGTTTACTGCTCCCTGCTGGGGATGGGAACCTACAAGTTGTTCAGCGAGGGCAAGACGGGCTGCATGGTCTATGCCGATCCGGCCGGGGAAATCTCACCGCTCTATCTCAAAGATCTGCAGGACCCCGAGACGGGCAAGATTCCGCCCCGTTTGGTCGACATCCGTTCGGACAAGTTCAAGATGGTCGTAGACAATATCCTGAACTATATCACTCCTGCCGACTACGAGGCCGCCAAGAAGTACGTGGCCGATCCGGCGGTTTACGACTTCCGTAAGATTCTGGAGTGGGATAAATAAATCTTTCGAGAGAAACGATCCGGGGGCGGCTTCATCGGGAGGCCGCTCCCGTTGTTTGAATCCGGACTCGGTCCGGCCGCCGCGCCGGAGCGAAATATACGCTCATACTAAATACAATCCTTATGAGAACGATATGGCTTTCTTTGCTGATCGGACCGCTTTTTGCGGCTTGTGCGGACAAGCCGCTGGATATGTCGAAGCCTGTGTACGTGACGGTCTCCACCGCAATGGGGGACGTAACCGTAGAGCTGTACGGCGATACGCCGCTTCACAGGGACAATTTTATCAGACTATGCCGTTCGGGCGCCTACGACGGAGTGCTTTTCCACCGCGTGATCGAAGGGTTCGTCGTGCAAGGCGGCGATCCCGACAGTCGGAAACGGGAACCCGGCGTGCTTTACGGAGGCAACGACGGGGGATATACGGTTCCGGCCGAAATACGTTCCGGGCATTTCAACAAGCGGGGAGCGTTGATCGATGCGAAGGCCGGCGACGAGACGAATCCGGAACGAGCCTCGGCCGGAACCCAGTTCTGCTTCGTTCAGGGACGTAGAATGACGGACGAGGAGCTGGATGAAGCAGAAAAGCAGATCAACGAGATTCGGAGGAATTGGCTTTTTCATCTGTTCAAGAAGCGCTTGAGCGGCCGTTCGACGATGGTTGCCGCCGAAGAAGGCGAACTGGAGAGTCGCGCGTGGCGCATGGTGGAAGATACGTTGAGCCTGCTGGGCCGTTACAGGATTCCGGAAGAGAGGCGCGAAGTGTATCGGACGATCGGCGGAGCGCCCCATCTCGACGGTTCGCTGACGGTTTTCGGCGAAGTAGTCGACGGGTTCGACGTGATCGACAGAATGGCTCGCGTGGAGACCGATCCGAGCGACCGGCCCGTGCACGATCTGGTGATCCGGTCGACCAAGGTGTTTCAGAAGTAGGCTGTTTCCGGTCGGTTCGGAGAGCGGACGGCCGAAAAATGCCGAGGGCGGGCTGCCGGTTTCTGCTTGCGTTCCGTGTCTCCGGACCCGCTGGCGCAGCGGCAGATTCCAGCAGACGGGACAGAAGGGCGAGATAGCCGGTTCTCGGCTCGTGCGGATCGGATATAGCCGGCGAAGCGAAATAAGCAAGGCGGGTAAAACTTACCCGCCTTTTGCTATGCCTGTGCCGATTGCTATCTATTCGTCGCTGTCGTCAGCTACGTCGCTTTCCATGATACTTTCGTCGTCCTTGATTTCCTCATCGCCGAAGAAATCCTTGTCTTCCTCCTCTTCGACTTGATCGTCGACTTTCACATCCACTTTGATCAGGTAGCTGGTGTCTTCCGTCTCGAGTACGATGGCATAAAAAAAGTCGCCCGGCCCTTTGTCGATCCGGATCATATGGTCGGTGTAGCCGAAAGGATATTTTTTCCTCACTTCTTCGCGAAGTTCAGCAGAGAGGTTCTTATAACTGACTACTACCCTTCTCTTTTGCTTCTTTTCGGAAATCATTGCTTCAAAAAAATTTTTTGCAAGTATAAGCAAAATTTGGTAATCAAAACAGCAACCCCGGAAAAAAACTCAAATTTGTCGTAATCCGGCATTTGGCTTGCGAAAATGCGGCGTGCAGCGGGACGGACGGCCGATTTCGATCGGCCGGTCGGCTTTGAATTCGGAGCAAAATGAATACCTTTACTACCTAATTGTTGAAAAAATGCGCGAGAAAATAGAGCAGTTGAGAAGACAGATCAACGAGCATAATTACCGGTACTACGTGCTGAACGATCCGCTGATCGGAGACTATGAGTTCGACGCCCTGCTGCGCGAGTTGCAGGAGCTGGAGGCGGCCCATCCCGAGTTCGACGATCCCAACTCGCCGACCCGGCGCGTGGGGAGCGACTCCACCAACGAATTCGCTACGGTCGAGCACCGCTATCCGATGCTGTCGCTTTCCAACACCTACTCGCTCGACGAGATCAGGGAGTTCGACGCGCGGGTTCGCAAGGAGGTCGGCGAGGCCGAGTATGTATGCGAACTGAAGTTCGACGGAACCGCAATCAGCCTGACTTACGAGAACGGCCGTCTGTTGCGGGCCGTGACGCGCGGCGACGGTACGCGCGGCGATGACGTGACGGCCAATGTCCGGACGATACGTTCCGTTCCGTTGCAGTTGCGGGGGGCGGGCTATCCTGCCTATTTCGAGATCCGGGGCGAGATATTGATGCCCTTCCGTTCGTTCGAGCGACTGAATCGCGAGCGGGAGGATATAGGCGAGACGCCTTTCGCCAATCCCCGCAATGCGGCCGCCGGTTCGCTCAAGCAGCAGAGCTCGGCCGAGACGGCCCGGCGCGAGCTCGACTGTACGCTCTATTCGCTCGTCGGCGACGACTTGCCGTTCGGAACGCATTACGACAGCCTGATGGCGGCCCGTGAGTGGGGATTTAAAATCTCGGACCAGATCGCCCTGTGCCGCGACATGAACGAAATCGACGAGTACATCCGTCGTTGGGATAAGGCCCGGAAGGAGCTGCCGTTCGCAACCGACGGCGTCGTGATCAAGGTCGACAGTTTCGCGCTTCAGCACCGCCTCGGCTATACGGCCAAGGCGCCGCGTTGGGCCGTCGCCTACAAGTTC
>UMHD01026236.1_pt1 | contig 13006 bp, 18 predicted proteins | sample 1965461 | NCBI WGS metagenome assembly UMHD01 (sample SAMEA4836091, study PRJEB28245) | human gut metagenome | biome: gut microbiome; material: fecal sample | place: Denmark | collected 2008 | reverse complement strand
TACTCTCACCAGCCGGCGCACGAGCAGGATCCTTTGCTTTCACCTTTTTATAGTCGCCCTTATGCACGCCATGTCTGGGCAGAGCCTTTTGTGTCAGATTCAGGAACACACCCTTTTTGATGTAGCTATATATGGTAGGCACCGATATATGCGTTTTGAATGTCCGTCCTTCTTCCATGGCATAACCATACACCGCAGCCGGTGAGCAGTCCTTATCTATAATGGTCTGTTCGATATAGCTTGCAAGCTCATGATCCTTGCCGATTTTAAGGTTTGGCCCCTTTTCCCGAAGATGTGCCTGATACCTTTGCTCTGCAATGTCCGGGCTGTATGTAGGAATCAGCTTCCACGTCTTACCGTCCAGCTTGTCATAACTGCCGCGCTTCAATTCCCGGTACACCGTGGACGGGTCCACCCGCAGCCTGTCTGCGATTTCCTTTACTCTCAGCCCATCTTTCAACCACTTTTCGATACGGATTCGGTCTGTAAGCGTAAGCTGTTTGAACACTCGCACGCCGTTTTCCTCCTTCCGACTATGGCGTTTATTTTCGTTTTAAGCGTAAATTATACGGTGTACCGTTGTCAATTCGCAAACTTTCCACACTTTGCACATTTCCTTTGTGCAAAACTCCCAGACAAACAAAAAATGCCCCGCCAGCAATCCATCAGGATGCCAGCGGGGCATTGCTTTACTTAGTGGAGATACCTTGCCAATTCAGATGCAACAAAGCCTGCGATCACTGCCGCAATGACTGCCCACCAGAGTTTGTTTCCAAATACTCCGGGGGCTTTTTCCAGCGCGGTCAAGCGGTCGTCCTGCTTCTTGTTCTGTGCCGTCACAACTTCAAGGCTCCGGTTTGTGGTTTCGAGTTGCTGGATGGTCAACTTGATATTGGTGTTCATGCCGTTTACTGCATCGGTCAGCTTCCCCAGCTCGTCCAGCCGGTGGGTGTTGCTCTGTGCACGGTTTTCGACCGCTGTCAGGCGATGTTCCAGTTCCTCGTCAGTCATTACGCTTGTTCTCCCCCACGTTACCGAAATGGGCCACAGTAGTGGTTTCTGCGGATTTCTTTGCCATGTAATCTTCGAGCTTCTTCTTGGTAAAGTCGAACACAAGCTGCACGATCCAATCCAGCGTCCGCTCATTGATTGCCCAGTCCAGCCAGTCCGGGGTGTACCCACGCAGTACGGCAATGACATGGGCTTTCTTTTCTGCACCCGCGCCACTGCCGAACTTTTCCTCTGCGTTGACGATCCACTTGTACACAGTCTTTGCGACCACAAGGCCGTAGCCCAGACGTACCGCCGCCAGCGCCGTGACCACAAGGCCGACCACCATGAAGATACAGGCCAGCCATTCAGGGAATGCCATCAGAAAAACTTTCAGAATGTTCTCCATACTGTTTTCCTCCTACTTTCAGCTTACCCACCGGCTCTTTGCCGCGCGGGTGTCGATATGTACCCAACCAGCAGGGCGGCCCGCCTTTACAGGATAGCGCCCGATGCCGCCACGATTCGGCAGTAGGGTCTCGGCATAGGCAGCCACAGCTTCAACACCCACGCCCTGCACCCGGATGTCCGCAGCCTTGCCGTAACAATGCTGGCTGTAGGTCGCCCCCTTCACCGCCTTGTTGTGGGCGGCGGTACGGTATGCACTCGTGATCGTCACAGACTTCCCGAAATGATCCCGGATTTTCTGCAGCAGGGTCACAAGCTCATCGTCAATAAAGATTGGGTCACTCCCATCCTTGCAGCGGAACTCCTTCACCGCAAAATTTGCGGAGAGCTTTCTGTTCCCGTCCTTCGCATACGAATAGGCTTTAATCGCCATTGCTACCATCTCCCTTCATGCCCGGATCAGCCCCGCACCTGCGCATGGCACAGTCCACCATGAGCACCCCGAACTCTGCACGCTCGGTGCTCATGTTCTCGCCCTGCGCTTCAAGCCGGGTCAACAGCTTCTCACACAGCTCAGGCCACGTCATAGTCGTCACCGGTGATGCGCTTGTAATCCTCGGCGGCGATTTCACCGCTTTCCACGCGCTTGGCCAGCTCCCGCTTGACCCCTGTACGGCGGGATGCGGGCATCTCTGCCCAAGTCTTAGTGCCTGCAATCAGGCGGTTTGCCCAGATAATGTTCATGGTGATACCTCCTTATTCCTTGTTCAGCGCTGCGTCCAGCTCACACAGCGCGGTTTCGATGTCGGCCAAACGCTTTTCGTTGGCTGCGTCCTGCTCACACAGGGCATCTTCCATTTCAGCCACACGGTCGGGCAACTGTTCGTGCTCCTGCTGCTTCTTGGCTGCGGCTTCCTTCTCCTGCCGGGTGGGCAGATCGTGTTTCGTCCAGTTCAGTGCCATTTTTATACCTCCTTACTGGAATGCGCCGGAGACGGCTTCGATGTAGCCTCCCTCGCCGGATTCGCCGCGCTCCACGCTGACGCGGAAGTTAAACGCCGCGCCGTTGGTGGCGGTCTTATTCTCAAAGACGATGTTCACGCCTTTTTTTACCTCGGTCGTGGCATCCTGCCAGACCGGGGAGCTGTCGAGTGCGTTGTTGGTCACTTCGGCTTTGAACTTCGCATCATCGGGGATGGAGCCGGTCACCTGAAGCACGGCAACGGTAATGTCGCCCTCAACGGCCAACGGTTCAGCCAGCGTCACGCTTGCGGCGTGGACGGCCTTGGTAAAGGTCGCGGACGTGCTGACGGTTTCCTTGCCGTCGCTCACCTCAACGGTGATGGTGTGGTTGCCGTTCAGGATTTTCTGGAATCCGGCAGCGCTGGCCGTCTGTTCAAAGGTCAGGGCCGTGCCGCTGGCAACGCCGGTGCGGGTCTTGGTGGTCTTGCCGTCCAGCTTTTCGGTGACGGTCAAGGTGTCGCCGTCGGCATCCCTGACGGTGTACTTCCACGCAAAGGCCGCGTTCTTCCGCCCCAGAGCTGCGCCGTCCGTGCTGACGGTAGGTGCAGTGTTGACACTGACCGTGCCATCGTCAGAGACCACGAGTGTAGAGGGAAGAATGAAAGCGGGGCGAACACCATAGGAGTTGTAGTACCAGTAGCTGCTGAGGGAGCCATCGGTGTTGACGTACCAGACGCTGCCGTTATTGCGGGTGTACGGAGAGCGCAGCCACCAAATGGCAGCGCTGCTGCCGTTGTAGGCGACACGCTTGCTGTTTCCGCCAGAGCTGTTTCCAAAGTACGCCAGCCGAACACCATCCTTGGGGAAATAGCCGTTGTCGCTGGTCGTCCAGCCAACCTCATAACCAGACAGCAGGAATACTTTCGTGCTCAGGCCATTGGAGCCGGTGGCAAGGCTGCCGCCGGAACCAGTGCCGTTCTGGTACGGGATTTTCACCTGCTTAATAGCCGCCCGGATGTTGCTGTCGATGAGGTTGTAGAACGTTCCGTTCAGGTATGTGTGGATGCTGGAATCCTTGTAGGAGTTATTGTTGCCGAACGTGGACGTGGTGTAGATGTCCTTCATCAGCAGCCACGTTCCATTGCAACTCGAATCATAGGTGCTGGTGTTCGGGTTGCCCTGCTGCACAACAATAAAATCTTTGGACGCGCCGTTGACTTTGATTTTGACAATGCTGCCAACGGCTTTCGTGCCCAGTTTTACGTTTGCCATTGTTACCTCCTTGTTTTCGTTCAGGCCCACGGTATGATCTCCGCGGGCCGCGTGTTCTGCGATACAGAGAGGGACAGGGCTTTGTGCTGCTTCTTGTAGATGCAGCGGCATTGCCTCGCCCGCCGTCTGTCACGCGCGAGTTTGTTCGAGTTGATTTTTCGATGGATAGGGATTTTACAGTCAAGCAATTTTTCGAGCCGGTCAGCGTACTTGCGGCGTAAAGAGTAAGTATCACCATGGGCGGCATGGGCATCCCACGCATCAAAGCTCCGCAGGATTTCCTGCTTGGTCACTTCGCCTGCGGGGTATGCCGTCTCCCAATATCTGATCTTGTTCTTCATCCGCTTGGAGCTATCCCGGCGCAGCTTTTGGATGACCGCGCCGGTGTCGGTCAGGTAGCTATGGAATCCCAGAAAATCAATACCGTTCCGCAGCGGGAAAATGGCGGTTTTCTGGTTCAGCTCAAGGCCGTAACTGTCCATGAGCGCCCGAACATCCCGGAGAATGCACTGCAATTTCTTCTTGTCCGAACAGATGATGTAGAAATCATCCATGTATCGGCCATAGTATTTGATGCGGTACTTTTCTTTGATGATGTGGTCGAACTCGTCCAAAAACATGAGGGCGAAAAGCTGGCTCGTCTGGTAGCCCAGCGGCAAGCCGTCCTCCATCACGTCGATGTAGATGCAAAGCAGCTCATAGACACGCGGGTCAACGCCGCGCTTGTCCAGCACGGCTTTGAGCTTGCGTTTTAGCTTCCGGTGGTCGATGCTGGCGAAGAAATGCCGCACGTCGCCTTTCAGCACCCAGCCGTCCGCGCCGTGGCCCTCACGGCGGTAATAGTCCACCATGTGAGTTTTCAGGCGCATCAGGCCGTCGTCTGTGCCTTTGCCGGTCTGGCTTGCGTGGCTGTCCCGGATAAAGCTCTTTGTCAGAGCATCATACAGGATGTTATCGACCAGCGCGTGCAGCACCACCTTGTCCACAAATGCGGGGGCGTGTACCATGCGGCGCTTCGGCTCATAGACGGCAAAGACCTCAAACTTACTTGGCACATAGCATATCTGCTGCCGGATGTCGCCGCCCGGCTGGCGTACATCACGCACAGCCAGCTTGCGGGACAGCTTTTCCGTGCAGGCTAGCGCCTGCGCCTCGTACTCGATTGTTTTGCTTTTACTGCGCTTTCCCTTCCGGGCTTCAAGGTAGGCTTTGTAAAGCACCTCGAAGCTGCACAGTTTTTCGTATGTCAAAATTACCCTCCGCTGGTTCGCATTACGGTAGTGGGCTGCATCCGGCAGGGATGGCCCACCTCAGCGGGATGTATTTATCACTTGCCTGCATCGGCAAGCGACAGGATGCGGTTTCCTTTGATGGGCGCACTGCTTTCAGCTTATGCCTACTCGTCACACGGTTCCATCAGAGCGGGGCGAACACCATAGGAGTTGTTGTACCAGTTGTTGTTGTTGGAGCCATCGGTGTTGACGTTCCAGACGTTGTTGTTATTGTTGGTGTTCGGAGAGCGCAGCCACCAAATGGCAGCGTCAGACAAACAAACCGCACCCTTTATGCAAAGCGGTTGCCCGCTGTGCGTTTACGGTTCCGGGTAAAGGACAGCTTTCAGGGCGGCAGCCTGTTCGGTCAGCCGTTTCCGTTCCGCTTCTGCCCGGAGTTTTTCGGCACGTCCGCGTTCCGACGTGAGCCACTTCATCGCCGGGTATTTTACGTCCGTGACCTTCTTTGTCCAGATACCGGCTTTCTTCGCACTGATGATACCTTCCTCCGTGCAGATGGTCAGGTATTCCAGCAGTAGAGAGCAGCCGTCCACGACCGCGCCGATCTTCTCAACGCGCCTGTCGTAGTCGGTCTGGAAATTCACGTTGTTCGCCGCGTGTGCATCCAGCAGGATTTGCCGGGCGGTCAGCCGGATGCCCTCGCCGTACAGCCGGAAAGTGCTTTTGGAAAAGCCCTCCCTGTCCCGCGTGTCGAGTGCATGGACGGCAGTGCCACACACCTTCTGGATGTCGCGCACATCTTCGAGCGCTGCGACTTTCTGGATGATCTTCCGGGCATCGCTCCGGCTGATGTCATCGGTGACGATGCGGGTTGCCCTCTGAGTGTAGCGCAACAGCTCCCGCGCATTCGCGCCGACCTTGAATGTTTCAGCCATCAGAACTCCACCCTCGCCTGTTCTGCGTTCCACACGCCGGTGACGGTCAGACCGTCAAGGCTGCCGAACGTGGCAGAAAAAGGGTTCTTGGTGACGTTCGTGCCGAACTTCAGCTCAATGGCCTTGATGCTGGCGTTCATAGCTGCCACACTGGCACGGATGTCGCTGTGGGCATTCTCCGCACCGTTGTGAGCGTCCACGGCTGCGCTGATGCGCTGGTCGGTCTCAGCCTTGGTGTATGCGTCCACCGCCGGACGCTGCGATTCAGACAGCTTACCATCCGCATCCAGCGTTGCCACGCCGCCGGGGGCACCGGCCTGTTCTGTTTTCAGATAGCTGGATTCATCGTTCGACACGCCCGGCACGGCGACATTCACGTTTCCATATGCCATGTGTTAGTCCTCCTTTGGCTTTTCGCCCTGAATGATCCGGTACTCAGCAGTCAGCGCTTCCGCCGGGGCTTTCTTCGCCCAGATACAAATTTTCCCGGTCTGCGTTTCGCAGGTCTGACAGACACCGCAGTCCATCGCGGCGGTCAAACTGTTCGGCGACAAGATGATGTCTGCGCGATCGGTCGCCGTCACATCTGCGGCAGTGATGTCATAACGCATGGGGTATTCCTCCCACGTTTCATCCTCCACCCAGCCGTCTGCCTTGATCGTGACAGACACAGAGGACAGCCGGTCAACCTTTGCCCTGTCCATTTCCTGCATTGCTTCCAGCGTTGCATTGGACAGCTCACTTGCCAGACTTGCCGCATACTTCTTTGCTTCCTGTGCTACCAGTTTCAGGTGGGTTACGAGTGCGATAATATTCATTCACGCTTGTCCTCCCTAAAAAAGCAGGCGAGACCGCCATGTGACGGTCTCGCCCCTCGTACTTCTTTGGTAAGGTCAGTCAGCTTATGCGCCGAAAACCTCGGTCAGCATAGCGGTCACATCGCTGTCGGATGCGACGGTGCCGTGGATCACATCGGACGGCTCAGTGTACACGGTGGTGTCCACGCCGTCGATGGTGATATGACCGTTGGTCTCGCTGGCGGCGGTCTTGGTGGCACCAGCAGAAATGCCCTTCAGCTTTTCGCCCTCTGCATTGGTCATCAGACGCTTGCCGGTCTCAGCGGCCACGAAGTCGGCAGGCTTCTTGCCGGAATCGGTCGGGTTGCCGCTTTCATCCAGAGCGGCGAAGTTGCCAGCGGTGGCGTTCTTCACCTTGTCGGCCTTGCCGCTGATGTCCACATACAGACCATCGTCCTTCAGAACCAGGGCGTTGCCGGCAGCAGCGGAAACATTGACCTTGACATCCACCTCATAACCAGCGATGGTAACGGTGGTGGAAGCATCCTTGCCGGTGGCCTTGGCCTTGTAGGTATCGACCAGAGCGGACATATCGAGGAAGCTGTAGGTGCAGCTGTCAGGGTTCTGGCCCTTCACGGCCAGCACCATGACGGGCTTACCTGCCAGCTTGGGGTCGGTAGCATCGGGGTAGGTCTCAGCGCTGAACGCAAACTTCGGCACAAAGGTGGTCTTGACCTGATCGAGGAACAGCTCCTTCGGGAAGTCGAAGGTGAATGCGGCATCGCCGGACTTATCGGCGCTGGTGTAGAAGCTGACAGTGTTACCAGACACGCCCAGAGACTTGATGGCCTTGGAAACGTCGGTGTTGATGTTGTCGATCTCGGCCTTGGTCTTTGCGGCCAGAGCCTTCAGAGCAGCCAGACGGACGAGAGCAGTTGCATTGTAAGCCATAGTAAAATACCTCTTTCTTATTTGTTCATGATAAAATATCCGGCTGCCCAGACTTCCCGGACAGCCGGTCGATTACAGATTGTGCATTACTCGCCAAAAATCTCAGTGAGCATTTCGTTTGCTTCGTCGTCCGAAGCAATGGTCACGGCGGCAGCGCCCAGCGGGGCGAGGTCGCCAGCGGCATTCTGGATCACATACGGAGTAGCCGTGCCGTTCACGACGACTGAGAGCAGCTGGCCGACATAGGCGGTCGGGTTGGTCTTTGCATAGTTCTGGGCATCGGCCAGCGTAGGCCAGACGGTGGAAGGATCAAGGGCGAAAGCATCCTGACGCTTCATAGCCAGCGGGAACTCCATGTTGGCATAGGTCTTTGCGGTATTGTTCACAGCCATTGTCTATCCCTCCTATCAGCCCAGAGTGACCTTGAGAACCGCGGCGTTACCGTAGGCAACAGCAGGCTCAAACACCCAGACATTGTACTCCTTCGCAGCATAGCCGTTCGCGCCCTCAACGGACACGGTAGACTTCACGAAGGTGCCGGTGACATCGGCGTTCATGGCGGTCTCGTTGATGACCTTGGTAACGCCCTTGGCCGTCGCAATGCAGGCAATCGCCACGCGCTGTGCGCCAACAGGCACGTTGATGGTCAGCGTACCAGCTGCATATGCCTTGCCGGTCTTGCCCAGCGCACGGATAGCAGCACTGTCCAGAGCAGGTTTGTTGGCGGCCGCGCCGTAGAACACGTTGCGGAACGGGGTGTAGGCGGCGGTGTCTTTGGTCTTGCTACCTGCCACAATGGCAACCGCCGGGCTGGATGCAGCACCGAGATTGTCCTTTGCGGTCACGCCTGCGCCGTGGGTTGCAGTCACGCGGTACTTCAGGCTGGACACGGCATTGTCACCGCCTGCATCGCCGATGATGAAACCAGCGCCGCCGTTGTCGTCAGAACCAGCGGTCAGGGATGCAGCATCCACGGATGCAACCTGCGTGGTGGCGGCGTTGGTGATGCGCTCCACCTTGAAATTGGTTGCCACAACGCCAGTTGCCGGGCCGTACTGGTAGGAGCCAGCATTCAGCGTTGCGCCAGAGTAGGCCGCAGCAGTCACCTTGGTGCCTGCCTCAACTGCGCCAGCACCGGTCAGGGTGAAAGTACCGATGGACGGCTGGGCGGTGATGCTGGGCTGGAGCCGCTTGCTGAAAATCTCGGTCAGGGCATCCATGACGCTCTTGCCCTTGGTGGAGAAGGTCGCCGTGCCGTTCTGGCTCTTGGTCAGGTTGCCCACCTGCGTGTAGCCACCGGCCAGCGTGATGTTCTCCCGCAGGATGACCTTATCGGCATCCACGGAACCGGTCATGGCCACCCATGCAGAACCGTCATAGAAATAGGCGGACCGCTCATAGGTGGAACCGTCCACGGTGGTGGTCACGACAAAGACATCGCCCTTCTTGGGCTTCACGTCCGTGTTCTGGGCGAAGTAGCCGGAGATCACGCTGTCGTCGGAAGTGGACAGGTCAGCTTTGGTCGCGGCGTACACAGTGCCGCCCAGACCGCCGGAGACAGCTTCCAGCTGTTCCTTGGTAGCATAGCCGGACAGGTCAACAGTGGTATCGTCCAGCAGGACGACCTCATCATTGACCTTTGCGTAGATGTCGTAGTGCTGCGTCTTGTCGTTCATGACAAGATACATGATGTTTTCCTGCGCTGCGGATGCGTCAGGGATGGCTTCCGCCACCTCAAAGCGGGCATGACCTGCCTTGGAGATGGACTTGAGCCATTCCTGCTGCAAGCGCACCGTAGTGGATTTGAGAGCTTCGAGAGTCACAAACTTGTTGTCTGCCATATAAGCCTCCTGTTATGCCGGTGTTTCGTTCAACTTTCTGCGGGGAAAATCTCGTCCAGCATCTTGTCCGTGTCTGCCGCAGATACGACTTCCTCCGGGGTGATGCCGCTGGTCGATACGGTGACCGTTCCGTCTGCCGTCACGGAAATGCCGGAACCAATCTTCACGCCGCCGAGCCGGGTCGCCGTCGCCACAGGCAGCACATAGGCGGAACCACCGCCCGCCGTACCTCCCGGTGCCCACAGCGCCACCGTGGCGGACATATCCGCCGTCGGGATGTTCCTTGCCCAAAAGCGCAGGACACCGGCGAGAGCCTGCACCGTCGGACAAAGCCCGGCACGCTTTGCGACCTCAAGGGCCGCTTTATGTAAGGCAACACTGGGGAACATTTCCTCCGTCACGTCGTCAACTGCAACATCGACAACACACCGGAAGTCATCCATCCCCAGCATTTCCTCGTCATCAGATTCCCGCTGCCAGTCCCAACCGTCTGCGGGGATCGTGATGTCCTTGATGATAGCAGCCCCGCCAGAGCTGCCCTGCTCCTGAATAAGAGCCTTGACCTGTTCTTCGCTTACAACGTCCCCGGATTCCTTGAGGGATTCCATGGCATTGCCGACGGCGGCGGTGATGGCATCGGCGTGAGCGGAAGCATCTTTATTGTGCTTCTCGATTTCCGCCTTGACCATCTTTGCGAGAGCCTGCATCTGCGGGTCAACGGTAATGCTGATATTGGCCTTGTTCGACACAGCAAGCAGCGCCGACAGCTCAATCTCAAAATCGCCGTTCACTTTCGTGGACGGGACCTCCACTCCGCGTGCATCCTGCATAATAAACAGGAGTGTTTCGGCATCGTCGTTCAGCCTGCCGTAAACGCCCACCTGATGCATGATGTACGTTTCATCTGCACCGGTGATCTGGATTTTTACCCGCCGAGCCGTCTCACCGCCGCTTTCAACGGTTTCGATGTCCAGCAATTTCAGGTCATGTGTTTCGCCGCTTACCCCGGTTTCCTCCGAAAGGTCTGCGTCAGCCGTACCGGTGCCGCTCACAGCGCGGGTGATTACCAGCGCACCACCGGAGAGAGATTCCGACAGCAGGGCGGCACCGGCGGCGGTGTAGTTAGATTTTTCCCAACTCACGTTGTCTGTCCTCCAATAACAATGTTTATCGCCGTGTGCGACCGCTCAACGGTGCCCGCCGTAAAGGCTCGTGCTTTCACTGCCTTTTCTTCAACGGCACCGGGCAGCGCCACGGCAACCTGCATTTTCGATCTTCCGACCGCACCGGCAACATACGCCTTTGCGCCGATTTCCCGCGGCTTGATCCTACCGGGGACCTTTACGGTGCAGGATGTCGCCATGCCGCAGGGTGCGGCGGCGATATAAGCGGGCGACCGTTCATGCGGTTCGACGATGTAGATGATGTGCTCAAGGTGAGCGGTACAGCGCCGGGCATAACCAAGGCGCTTTTCAATTTCTTCCGGTGTGTAGTAAATGACACCATCATCGGTAATGTCTACGTTCATTCGCCAGTAGCCCGGCCTTCCTCCGTAGTCATACCATTCACTTATCTTCACATTCGGATAAATCGAGGACAGCGCCTTTTGGACTGCCCACTCCGTTCCGCAGTACCGACGGACTTCCAGCGCAGTTTTGATGATCCTGCGCTTTGTTTCAATCGGATAGCTGGTGTCGTACCAGTCAACGCGGAACTGAACCGCAAGAATATCCAGAACCGCCTCATCTGCACGGTCAATATCCGTGTAGATTTTCAAGCGTTCGGCAGCTTCCAGTTCCTTCTTGCGCCGCTCCCTGAAAACTGCATCAAGGATCTGTACCCATGGCTCTTTGGCAACATCAGGCGGTAGCCCTTCGACTAGGCCGACTTCGTGGAGTTCAATCATCTTCGATTCCTCCGTATGTCACCTTGCAGCTTCGGAGCTTTGCCACCTGAATTTCGGAGACGGTTGTTTCGACCGGTGTCAACAGACGTGGGCGTTTCGCACCAGCTTCCCGTACACGCATAATCAGCTCCGCCGGTTCGATGTCCCGGCCGATTTTTCTCTGCCAGGTTTCATACTCCTTCACAGCTGCTTCCACATTTTCCTGAATCGTCGATGCATTCTTGACATTGCTCAAGGCAATATGGTAAGTAAGCTCGATGTCATACGGGATTTCTTCCGGCGCATGGCAAAGAACCAGATCACCCATCGGGCGCTTTACCGTGTCGAAATATTCCTGCATTCCGGTACATTCTTCCCTTGTCGGAACTCTGCCTCCGGCCATCAGAAAGTAAATGTGGATCGTGTATCCTTCCTTGCAAACGATCTTCGTATCTGCCACATCGGACCGCCAGCTCGATGCAAAGTATTCATAGGCATCCACCGGACCGGCCACGGAGAAAATCGAAGGTGCATAGTTGATACGTCTGGTAAACGAATCGTCGCCTTCCGTATCCGTACCGCCCGTGCTTGCCGAAACACTTTTTGCCCCGGACACATACGGGATAGGATCTACCAGCACATTGATTTCGCCTTCGGCAATCCCATCACTGTTGCTTCCCGCCTCATCCGCCACGGCAACTACGTCTACGGTCAGTTCACCGGGTAAGATTTCTGCATACTTTTCGGTTTTGAAGTACCGTTTGTCTGCCGTTCTCACCTGTGTTCCTTCCGGGATTCCCGTTGCACTGGTTCGCGGCGCAGACAGCGTGAATCGAATAACCGCCGTGGCTTTTCCGGCTTCCAGGCGTTCCACACCAACAAGGGGAGCAAGGTTGTCCAGGTTCGGTCCCGTGCTCGTAGGCAGCAGTTCCGCTTTCAGGCACGCCGTGCTGTACTCCATATTGTGATGCGAACGATGCGCCAGCGTCAAAAGGACAAGCCGCGCTTCAGAGCACCGCTCCAACGACACCTCACCGTTGAAAAGTTCTTTGTTGTACTTGCCAAACAGCGCCTTGCAATCGGCCACAGCTTCTTCCAGCGTTTCTTCGCCTTCAATGTCGATGTCCGGGATGTTCTCAAACTCTTTTATTTTAGACAAGCTCGTACACCACCTTTGGAATTACAACGCCATGCAGCACATCACTGTCCACCCAGTCCACCCGCACCACTCCTGCCCGCGGCTCAAACGATGCGGTTTTCTCTGTTACCTCAGCCACATATAATCCCTTTGCCACCGGAAGTGGCTTATCGACAAATATGTTTGGATTGATTCCGAGTTCTCTGTCGCCCTCTTGGCTCCCGATTGGTGTGGAATACAGTGTGCGAAGGCACTTTGCAATGTCCTGCACTTCTTTTTGTTTTTCGCTGTCACCGGACAGCTCAACCACCGTGCTGCTGAAGTCGATCATATGTACTCCTTTATGGTCAGGCTCACCTTGCACTGCATCAAAAGCCCGTGTTTTATCACCGAATCCCAGCTGTCGCTTATTTCAGTGACCCGAAACTTGTTTTGCGATACCGGTGCAAACCCGATAATCAGGTAATGAATCTCTCCGTTCTCTGACATTTCTGTCAGACGGTTCAGCATCTTGCGAGGATTCACGCCGAGTGCTGCATCCAGAAGAATATCAAAGGTGTACTCTCTCAGTTTCGGTGATAAATACTCTGCTCG
>UMHD01026174.1_pt1 | contig 13380 bp, 12 predicted proteins | sample 1965461 | NCBI WGS metagenome assembly UMHD01 (sample SAMEA4836091, study PRJEB28245) | human gut metagenome | biome: gut microbiome; material: fecal sample | place: Denmark | collected 2008 | reverse complement strand
AAAGAAAGCGACGCAAGATAACGGCGACGCAGTATAGGGCAAATCGGATACGTCCTTTTTGCGTTGAGCCATACGGCAGGTGCGCCATGACGCTTTTCTTCTATTGGAGAAAGTCGAGCGACCACCACCACGCCGGGGAACAAGTGTAGCGGCTTGTGGGCGACGACACGCACTAAGGGTAGACAAGCCTTTATAGCCATAGTCCGAGCGTTAAAAGCGTCGCAGGCATTGGGTAGAGCTGCCTTAACGGGCAGGGGTGGAACTCCCGCGAGGTTGTGCTAACAGCCGTCCGATTAAAGCCCCTTTTACTATTCACTTTTCCTAATATTGAAAGGGGGACGATACTATGAGTAACGCCGACGTGCCTATTTGGGAAAAATACACGCTTACGATAGATGAAGCAGCAAAATACTTCCGTATCGGAGAAAACAAGCTGCGTAAATTAGCCGAGGAAAATCCTGCCGCCGGGTGGGTTATTATGAACGGCAACCGTATTCAAATCAAGCGCAAACAGTTTGAAAAAATGATTGATACCATAGACACAATCTGATAGTGAAATTGAGCCTTGAATGTGCTATAATGGGATAAGCATATCAAGGCTCTTTCCGTCTTGGAAAGGAGCATTGAAAAATGTCGAAGAAAAGACGTGACAGCAAAAATCGAGTTTTGCGGTCGGGAGAGAGCCAGAGAAAAGACGGAAGATATGCTTACAAATATATAGATACCTTTGGTAATCCGCAGTTTGTGTATGCGTGGAAGTTAGTACCTACGGACAAGACCCCTGCCGGAAAGCGTGAGGATATATCCCTACGAGAAAAGGTAAAAGATATACAGAAAGACCTTGACGACGGGATAGACACCATAGGCAAGAAAATGACGGTCTGCCAACTTTATGCAAAGCAGATACGCCACCGGGGAAATGTAAGGTACAATACGAAAAACGGACGCAAGCGGCTGATGAAGCTACTGGAAGAAGATAAACTTGGGGGCTGCCCGATTGACAGCGTGAAGCTGTCCGACGCGAAAGAATGGGCAATCCGCATGAAAGAAAAAGGAATTTCCTATAAGACTATCAGTAATGACAAGCGTTCCTTGAAAGCTGCCTTTTACACAGCGATACAGGACGATTGCATAAGGAAAAATCCTTTTGACTTCCAGTTAAACACTGTCATTGAAGATGATACAGAACCAAAGGTTCCGCTAACACCAGCGCAGGAAGAAAGTTTTTTGTCCTTTGCTCAAAATGACAAAGTTTATCAGAAGTATTATGACGAGCTTATTATTTTGCTTGGGACAGGGCTTCGTATCTCTGAACTTTGCGGGCTGACCGATACTGACATTAACTTTGAGAATAGGATAATCAATGTAGACCACCAACTTTTAAGAAGTGCGGAAACAGGATATTACATTGAAACACCAAAAACGAAAAGCGGTATTCGTCAAATTCCAATGAGCGAAAAAGTATATGAAGCATTTAACCGAGTGCTGAAACGGCGCAGGGGTGCAAAAGCTGTTACTATTGACGGTTACAGCAACTTCCTTTTCCTCAACCGGGACGGCTACCCGAAAACAGCTACCAATTATGACGGTATGTTTAGGGGGCTTGCAAAGAAGTACAACAAGTACCATGAGGAAGCTCTACCGAAAGTAATGACACCGCACACCTTACGTCATACGTTCTGTACCAACATGGCAAATGCCGGAATGAACCCGAAAGCATTACAGTACATTATGGGACATTCCAACATTACTATGACGCTGAACTATTACGCACACGCTACTTTCGACAGCGCAAAAGCTGAAATGCTGCGGATAGCAGCTTAGTAGTAAATCAAGGTTTTACTACTTCTTTACTACTTTTGAAAGCAAAAACCTAAGCGGATATAAAAATATATGTGAGTTTCTTCCGATACGAAAAATGCCGGAAAAGCCTGTAAATACGGGCTATACCGGCATATAAGAACTTCTAAAAAGATAATCAAAATTCATATCTAATTTTATATAGAAAAAATGCGGAGGAAGAAAAGGCATTGATTGACGCACTTCGGTGCAGAAATGGAAACCTTGAGATTTCCGTATCAAAACAGGAGACAATTATTGGTGAACTATAGGAGGGATGCATATGAAAAGAAAGGTAGTATTAGCATTTTTACTGACTGGAGCACTGGTTCTTTCCGGATGCAGCAAGACAAATAACAGCAACGAAACATCATCTGGCAGTACGAGCACGGATTCATCAGCACAAGGCATCGATGTCTCAAACATGTTTTCAGACAGAGATAAAGAGATTGGATATGATGAAGAAAACAGTACAGTGATCAAACTTTCCGATGATAGTACGACATGTGATTCCGATGCGGTTCAGATATCAGGAAATACAGTGACAATCATCGACGAGGGAACTTATATTCTCTCAGGAACGCTGACCGATGGTATGGTGATCGTGGATGCGGAAGATACCGATAAAGTCCAGCTTGTGTTAGATGGAGTGGATATTACAAGTGCAGAATCTGCAGCCATTTATGTACGTGAGGCAGATAAGGTGTTTATCACGACGGCGAGTGATTCCCAAAATACACTCACGAATGGAGGTACCTACACTGCAATTGACGACAACAATATCGACGCTGCGATTTTTTCAAAATCAGATCTGACGTTAAACGGCGCCGGTTCTCTGACAATTACAGCAAAGGCGGGACACGGTGTCGTGTCAAAGGATGATCTTGTACTTACCAGCAGAACATATCAGATTGACGCGGCATCACATGGACTATCCGGAAAAGACAGTGTCCGCATCGCCGGCGGAAGTTATACAATTGTATCCGGAAAAGATGGAATTCATGCGGAAAATGCAGATGACACCAGCCTTGGATTTGTCTATCTGGCAGACGGAACGTTTGATATCACATCTGACGGGGATGGAATCAGCGCAGGAAACTGGCTTCAGGCAGATGGTGGTGTCTACACGGTCAAAGCAGGAGGCGGCAGTGAAAATGTCCAGAAAAGTGACGGAGAATGGCAGTTTGGACCTGGACAGCAGACAGAGAGTACCGATACGACAGAGGAAGACACTGTCAGCACGAAAGCGATCAAGGCGGCAGGAGAATTGATTCTGAAAGGCGGAAAGTATTCTTTGGACAGCGCGGATGACACGATTCATTCCAATGCAAATATCACAATCAGTGATGGGGAATTTACACTTGCTTCCGGTGATGACGGAATTCATGCAGATTCAGCGACAACCATTTCCGGAGGAACTATTGATATTACAGAAAGTTATGAGGGAATTGAAGGGCTCAGCATTGATATTACAGGCGGTGAAACTTATGTGTCAGGTCCGACAAATGATGGAAACAGTGCGTTGGATTACAACGGAACAGGAACAGTCACGGGAGGAATCTTTATTGCTGCCGGTTCATCCGGAATGGCGGAGAATTTCGGAGATTCTTCTACACAGGGAGTTATGATGGTCACAGTGAATTCTCAGGCTGCAGGAAGTGCGGTTTCTCTTTCTGACAGCAGCGGAAATGAACTTGTGTCATGGACTCCGGAGAAAGAATACACTTCTGTTATCATCAGCTGTCCGGAAATTACAACAGGACAGGAGTATACGTTAACAACAGGAAGCGATACGACACAGATTACGATGGACAGTATTGTCTATGGCTCAGGAAGTGGAATGGGAGGCAACCCAGGAAATGGCGGAGGTCCGGGAAACGGTGGAGATATGGGACAGAAACCAGATGACGGCAATGGAACGGGCAAAGGCTCGGGAGACGGCGGAAACATGGGAACGCCTCCGGAAAAAAGTTAATAATCATAATAAAGAAGGAAGGTGATAGAAATGCAAAACAGACGAGTTGCTTTGATACCGGCTTATCAGCCAAATTCGGATATGGCACAGCTGGTGCAGGAGATCAAAGATACGGGATTTCAAATTGTTGTGGTAGATGATGAAAGTTCACCCGAGAAGGAAGAGGTGTTTCGAATGGCTGCGAAAAATGCAGTCATTCTGAAACATAATGAGAATCGGGGAAAAGGACGGGCATTGAAGACCGGACTGGATTATATTTATTCGAAGTTTTCGGCAGACTGTGTTGTAGTTACAGTAGATGCAGATGGTCAACACAAGCCAAATGATGTGGAAAGAGTCTGCAAAGAAGCAGAAAATCATGCAGGCTGTTTGATACTTGGAAGCAGGAAAATGAAGGGCGATATTCCACTGCGGAGCAGATTCGGCAACACAGTGACTCGTCTGGTCTATCAGCTTTTTACAAAAATTCGGGTATATGACACGCAGACAGGACTTCGAGCTTTTGAAGGAGTACTGATTCCAAAGTTTTTGGGAATCGTGGGAGAACGCTATGAATATGAAATGAATGTGCTGTTAGAATGCTCAGGATGCCATATTCCAATCAAAGAGGTCGCGATTGAGACGGTGTATTTAGATAATAATTCGTCTTCCCATTTTGATACACTAAAAGATTCTTATCGCATCTACAAGGAAATTCTGAAATTCTCAGCGGCGTCGTTTGGAAGCTTTTTGATTGATTACGGAATGTACAGCCTGTTGACTGCGATAACAGCGACCGGATTTGCAAATGGTGGTGCGGTAGCCTTTTCAAACATAGGGGCAAGAATAGTAAGCGCAGTATTTAATTATATGGTCAATCGCAATATGGTGTTTCAAAGCAAAGAAAATCCGGTGAGATCGGCGCTGAAGTATTTTACACTTGCAGTTGGAATTCTGGTGGGAAACACAATTATGCTGGAGATACTGGTCAATGCAATCGGAATGAACCATTATGTCGGTAAACTGTGTACCGAATTTATATTTTTCTTTGCAAGCTGGTTTATACAAAGTCATTTTATCTTTCAAAAGAAGGAGGAATAGTATGCATCGATTCAAAAAACATTGGTGGGGAATGATTAGCAGTGTCATTTTGATTGCATTTACCGGATATATGCTCATGGATACATTTCTGCTTACAAAAGTCTATGTCGTTGCCAATGATAAAAAGGAAAACAAAAGTGATAATGATACGGAAAATGAGCAGCAGGAAGCTGTTTCGACAGGGACAACGTACAGATTACGCTGACAGAATATCGGGAAAATGACACCACCGTTTATGTGGCAGATGTTGTGCTCTCCTCACCGGAATATTTGCAGACAGCATTCGCGCAGAGCAGTTATGGGCGAAATGTGACAGAGAAAACATCTGAGATGGCACAAGATGCGGGCGCGATTTTGGCAATCAACGGAGACTATTATGGAGCACAGGAGAAGGGATATGTGATCCGTGATGGCGTATTGTATCGGGATACGGCAAAAACAGACCAGCAAGATCTGGTAATCTATGAAGATGGGACAATGAAAATTATCTCGGAAGATGAGGTGACGGCAGAAGAATTGCTGGAAGAAGGGGCGAAGGAAGTACTTTCTTTTGGTCCGGCGCTGATCACAGATGGTGAGATTGCGGTGACGGAGTCCGATGAAGTCGGAAAAGCGATGGCGAGCAATCCGAGGACTGCGATTGGAATGATTGATGATTTACATTATGTGTTTGTAGTTTCAGATGGGCGAACAGAAGAAAGTGAGGGATTGTCACTTTTAGAACTGGCGGAATTTATGGATTCCCTCGGGGTAAAAACAGCTTATAATCTGGATGGCGGCGGATCTTCCACAATGTACTTTAACGGCGAGGTCATCAATCAACCGACCACAAATGGGAAAAGTATTCAGGAGAGGAGCGTGAGTGACATTGTCTACATCGGCTATTAAAACAGGATTACAATATTTTATGGCAGCTCTGTTCTGCGCTCTGTTCGGAGCAGTCTATGAATTGTTCAGTCACAGTGTATTTTCCTATTATATGTTATACGCATTCATGATTCCTCTGGTGGGCGGAGCATTGTTATTTTTCCTGATGGGGTATTTTCAGTGGAAGATTCCCGGGAAAGTTTCTCGAAGCTTATGGCAGTTTGGGATTGCAGCATTGACTGTCGGTTGTCTGCTGCAGGGCGTTTTGGAAATCTACGGCACGACCAACCGGCTGATGATTGTTTATTGGGTGACAGGAGGAGCATTTCTTATCGGAGGAGCAGCTGCATATTTTGCAGGCGGCAGACGACGTATGGAGTAACGGATAAAAAGGAGTGGTATTTTGACCTTAGAACAATATTATGGTGAAAAATTGCAGATGTTGCGAAACGGGTAGCAATATCTATCAGATATGATCGCGGAATATCCGGTGAAAAAGACGGCGGACGGGATTCAGCCGATTCTTTATATAAATTCTCGAATCAAAGCGCCGGAAAGCCTGATGCTAAAATTGCAGAAAAAAGGACTGCAGGCGGATTGTGATACGGCGCTGAGAAAGATACACGACATCATCGGAGTCCGGGTGATCTGTTCTTTCGGGGAAGAAGTATATCGGGTTGCACAATGGATTTCCAATAGAGAACATGTGGAAGTGATAGAACGTAAAGATTATATTGCCTATCCGAAACCAAATGCTTATCGAAGCCTTCATTTGATTGTAAAGTTTACAGAAAAAGGAATGGAACAGATTACCGCCGAGATACAGCTTCGGACAATTGCCCATGATTTTTGGGCTGTGCTGGAGCACCAGATGAAGTATAAAAAAAGTGTAGAGCATGAGACTGTAATCAAAAGTGAGTTGAAACGATGCGCAGATGAAATCGCATCACTTGACGTGTCCATGCAGACCATTCGGGAGCTTTTACGGGAGTGGGAAAGTCACAAATAATTTTTTGCACTAATTATTTTTTATGCAGTTGCTATAAATGGATATACCTCTGGACTATGCAAATGTTGAAAGAAATGGTAAACTAGGGAGTGTTGATCAAGTGAGCTAATTACATAAAGACTTTATTTTAGGTGATTTTTGCGGACGCGGAAGTAATGATTATTGCTATTTTAAAGGCAATTCGCGTTCTTAAAAATATTAGCTGTGAAGCAATGACTGGACAAGTCATTGCTTCCGTTTTCAATTGAAGGTTAGAGAAGACTAAGGAATATAAGGAGGGAGCAACAAATGAAGTTAAGTGAATTATCAATAGGAAGCACTGCAACCATACTTCGTGTGGGAGGGGCAGGCGCACTGCGCCAGCATTTTTTGGACATGGGGCTGATACAGGGAACGGAGGTCACTGTCGTAAAATATGCACCGATGGGAGATCCGGTGGAATTGCGTATCCACGGTTATGAACTGACGATTCGATTAGCAGATGCAGAAAATATCGAGACCAGTGAGCCTCATAAGCCAAAAACCTCGAAAAAGAAAGTGGCAAAGCCAGAGAAACATCATCCGGGATATGGTGAGGGAGGAAAATTCCATGATAGAAATCACGAAAATCCTCTTTCGGACAGTGAGACACTCACATTTGCCCTTGTAGGAAATCAAAACTGTGGAAAGACCACATTGTTCAATCAGTTGACCGGCGCCAAACAACATGTCGGAAATTTCCCGGGTGTGACGGTGGATCGAAAAGATGGCGTAATCAAAGGACATGACAATACACTGATTACAGACTTGCCGGGAATTTACTCTATGTCTCCATATAGCAGCGAGGAGATTGTGACAAGAGAGTTTGTTATCCATGAAAAGCCAAAGGGAATCATCAATATTGTAGATGCGACGAATATCGAGCGAAATCTTTATCTGACCATGCAGCTTTTAGAACTGGGAATCCCAATGGTTGTCGCCTTGAACATGATGGATGAGCTGCGGGAAAATGATGGATCTGTACTTGTCAATGAGATGGAGGAAGAGCTGGGAGTTCCGGTTATCCCGATTTCAGCGGCAAAAGGAGAAGGAATCGAAGAACTGATTCGGCACGCAATTCATGTGGCGAAATATCAGGAACAGCCTTTGGAGACCGACTTTTGTAAGCGGGAGGAAGGTATCCACAGAGGAATCCATGCGGTCATGCATCTGATTGAAGATCATGCGGAAAAAGTGAGGATTCCGGTGCGCTTTGCGGCGAGCAAGGTGATGGAAGGTGACACGAAAATTTTGGAACAGCTGAAGCTGACAGCGAATGAGCAGCATGTTTTGGAAGAAATTGCAAAACAGACAGAGGAAGAGACCGGCATGGACCGTGCGGCCGCGGTTGCCCAGATGCGTTTTGATTATATCGAGGATATCTGCGGCGAGACTGTCATCAAACCCAAGGAAAGCAAGGAGAGGGTAAGAAGCAGAAAAGCAGATGAGTTCCTGACCGGGAAATATGCAGGAATTCCGGCATTTATCGGAATCATGGGAGTTGTGTTCTGGCTCACGTTTAATGTGATCGGCGCGTTTTTACAGGGGCTTTTAGAATCTGGAATCACAGCTTTGACAGATCTGGCGGACAAGGCGATGCAGGCGGCAAATGTCAACAGTGTGGTACATTCTCTTGTGATCGACGGAATTTTTAGCGGTGTCGGTGGAGTCTTAAGCTTCCTGCCGATCATTGTGACACTCTTTTTCTTCTTATCAATTCTGGAGGATAGTGGATATATGGCACGTGTGGCATTTATCATGGATAAATTACTTCGAAAACTTGGTCTTTCCGGAAGAAGTATTGTGCCGATGCTGATTGGATTCGGGTGTACGGTCCCGGGTGTTATGGCGAGCCGTACATTGCCATCAGAGCGAGACCGTAAAATGACGATTCTGCTGACGCCGTTTATGAGCTGTACGGCAAAGCTTCCAATCTATGCATTTTTTACTGCAGCATTTTTCCCGGATCATGGAGCTTTGGTGATGATTGCACTGTACGTGTTTGGAATTGTGATGGGAATCGTTATGGCGCTGATTTTCAAAAAGACAGCGTTTAAAGGAGAGGCAGTGCCGTTCGTCATGGAACTTCCAAACTATCGTATGCCGGGAGCAAAGAATGTGGGACATTTGTTATGGGATAAGGCAAAAGACTTCTTGCAGAGAGCATTTACGGTTATATTCATTGCGACGATCGTCATATGGTTTTTGCAGAACTTTGATACAGGGCTGAACATGGTATCCGATTCACAACATAGTATTCTGGCTCTTGTCGCAGGAGCACTTGCTCCAATCTTTATTCCGGTTGGATTTGGAGACTGGAGAATTGTGACAGCGTTGATCTCAGGATTTCTCGCTAAAGAAAGCGTGGTCTCATCGCTTACGGTGTTGTTTGGAAGCACAGTGACTTTGCAGGGAAGCCTGACGACAGTCGGCGCAGCTGCACTCTTAGTATTCTGTCTGCTTTATACACCGTGCGTTGCTGCAATCGCATCTGTAAAACGTGAACTTGGCGGGAAATGGGCGGTGGCTATGGCCATCGGACAATGCGTAATCGCATGGATCATGGCGTTTGTGGTATATCACATTGGAATGCTGTTTTAGTGGTAAACGACAGGGAAGAAGTACAGTATAGAAAGAATTAACCGATAAGGACTTGTAAATCAAACAAAGCTCTTATATAATAAATCTATTCATTAAAAAGTAGGAGGATATTTTTGTGAAGAACGAAACGGTCATCGTCCTTGACTTTGGGGGACAATACAATCAATTAATTGCAAGACGTGTCAGAGAATGTAATGTATATTGCGAAATATATTCTTACAAGAAAAATCTGGAAGAAATTAAAGCGATGAATCCAAAAGGAATCATTTTGACAGGCGGACCTAACAGTGCGTATGAGGCAGATTCACCGACATACGACAAAGAATTGTTCGAGCTTGGAATACCGGTGCTTGGAATCTGTTACGGTTCCCAGCTGATGATGCACCTATTGGGTGGAACAGTAGAGAAGGCTCCGGTTCGCGAGTATGGAAAGATTGAAGTGACAGTGGATACAACATCCCAATTGTTTACAGATATTTCCGAGAAGACAATCTGTTGGATGAGCCATAACGACTATATTTCAAAAGCAGCACCGGAATTTGATATCATTGCGCACACGGCAGACTGTCCGGTGGCAGCAGTACAGAACGTAGAGAAAAAATTATATGCAACACAATTCCATCCGGAAGTACTTCACACACAGGAAGGAAAGAAGATGCTTTCTAACTTCGTATATAATGTATGTGGCTGCTCAGGTGACTGGAAGATGGATTCTTTCGTGGAAAACTCAATCAAAGCAATCCGCGAGAAAGTAGGAGACGGAAAAGTGCTCTGCGCACTGTCTGGTGGTGTGGATTCCTCTGTGGCAGCAGTTATGCTTTCAAAGGCAGTCGGCTCACAGCTTACCTGTGTGTTCGTAGATCACGGACTTCTCCGCAAAAACGAAGGAGATGAAGTAGAGGCGATTTTCGGACCGGAAGGAAACTACGAGTTGAACTTTATCCGCGTCAATGCACAGGAGCGTTTTTATGCAAAATTAAAAGGCGTGGAAGATCCGGAAGCAAAACGTAAAATCATCGGAGAAGAGTTCATTCGTGTATTTGAAGAAGAGGCGAAAAAAATCGGAGCAGTAGATTTCCTTGTACAGGGAACGATTTATCCGGATATCGTAGAGAGCGGACTTGGCGGTGAATCAGCAGTCATCAAATCTCACCACAACGTAGGTGGACTTCCTGACTACGTAGATTTCAAAGAGATCATCGAACCACTTCGCGATCTCTTCAAAGACGAAGTGCGTAAAGCCGGATTGGAACTTGGAATTCCGGAATACCTTGTATTCAGACAACCATTCCCAGGACCGGGACTCGGTGTTCGTATCATTGGAGAAGTCAATGCGGAGAAAGTGAAGATCGTACAAGATGCAGATGCAATCTACCGTGAGGAGCTGGAAAAAGCAGGCGTGGCAAAAGATATCGGACAATACTTTGCAGCGTTGACAAACATGCGCTCTGTAGGCTGCATGGGTGATGAGAGAACATACGATTACGCAGTTGCGCTTAGAGCGGTTACAACGGTGGACTTTATGACAGCGGAATCTGCAGAGATTCCTTGGGAAGTGCTTGGAAAAGTTATGAACCGAATTGTGAATGAAGTGGATCATGTGAATCGAGTACTGTATGATATTACAAGCAAACCACCAGGAACGATAGAATTCGAATAAATCGAGTTGCTTAAAAAAGCCAGTGTTTATGCGGGTTTCAGCGATTTCGATTAGTCTTTTGATAACAAATTGATAACAGTCATAGCAAGTGCCATTATTCTTGTTATCCAGTGGTTTATGGGTAACGGAACAATTAACAGGTGGCTTGCAGACTAAAGTTCGGAGCTTGGCTCTGAACAAATTCCATATTATAAACTAAGCCCTTAGCTGTGGTTAATAACCATAGTTAAGGGCTTTTTTGTCGTTGCCAAAGCATCTGTAGGGAGCTGCCAGTGGCAGGTCCTGTAGGTGCTTATTTATCTTTCAAGTGGTCTTTGAATGCTTCCACGAGAGCGTCACTTAATTCCTGTGATGGAACTTTTGCCCAACGCTGTGTGGTGTCGAACTCTGGATAATGGTAACGCCAGTTATCGTATTCTTCTCTGTTGATTTCTTCGGAAGATAGCTTGTCTGCCTGTTCTTTCCAAGCATACAGCATTTTGAGGAGTTCATATGCTTCTCTGCCTTTGTCCTTGTTGACCTTTAAGCATACCTCTCCGTCTGCTTCACTGACAGTAAGACCGTAAATATCTTCAAGGGTAAACAGAGTGTGCATAAGACCGATATAGCTGTCTATGTCAGGAACATCAAGAGCCTGTGGAGAAACATCAAGCACCTGTGCCAATGCATTTGTAAGGTCTGCTTTCGGTTTGCGTGTACCAGTTTCGTACTGTGCCAAACGCACATCAGCACTCTTTTCTGGAAAACCGATTGCTGTACCGAGATACTTTTGTGTCATACCACGCATTAGTCTGAAAAAATGTATTCTTTCGCTGATAGCCATAATGATACGCTCCTTTTATATTTAGTGAAATAAGTATAGCAGAAATGTTTAGTGGAAGTCAAGAAAAACCGAAACAAAAATGTTTAATATTTTCTTTGCAACCACTTGACAATAGCAAATATGTTTAGTAAAATAAATTACGAATTAAACAAATATGCTTAATGCGACAACTGAATGACCGTCCGAAAAGCCAAACCGCCAAGACCTCGTCGGAGCAAGTTCCGTATCGTTCGCTTGTGTGCAAGCACAAAAGCTCATTCGCTGCACTGCTCCTCCTCTTCCCCAAAAGTCTCCGACTTTTCGGGAACCCCTATACGAGCGAGCGCCTGATGTACTGCGGTGCATTGGGACAGCACAGCGCCTGCCGACAAGCAGGAGTGCCTGTTGGAACTTTAACACGGAGAAAGCGGCAAGCAAAAAATTATTTTAAGAAAGGAAGAAAAAGGATATGGAAAACAGATTTATCCGAGCCGAAGATGTGGCTCAGGAACTAAACGTATCAAAACCTTATGCATATAAACTCATCAGACAATTAAATGAGGAATTGAAAGCAAAGGGCTTTATTACGATTGCAGGGCGTGTAAATCGCCAGTATTTTTACGAAAGGCTCTACGGAGCAGGAAAGGGGGAAATGTAAATGCCGGTATTTAAGAATGAAGATAACGGTACTTGGTATGTGATGGCAAGGTATGTGAACTGGAAAGGGGAACGCAAGCAGAAATGCAAGCGTGGCTTTGCTACCAAACGAGAAGCACAGGAATGGGAAAGAATGTTCAAATTGCAGACTTCTTCAGACCTTGATATGAGTTTTGAAGCCTTTACGGAGCTTTATATCAATGATGTGAAGAACCGTTTGAAGGAAAACACGTGGCTTACCAAAGAGCATATCATACGCACAAAGATACTTCCGTATTTCGGGAAACTGAAAATCAGCGAGATTTCCACAAAGGAGATTATTACTTGGCAGAATGAAATGCTTGCCTATCGTGATGAGAAGAAAAAGCCTTATTCACAGACGTATCTGAAAACGCTGCACAATCAGTTGTCCGCCATTTTCAATCACGCTGTCCGCTACTATGAACTGCGTTCCAATCCTGCGGCAAAGGTGGGAAATATGGGACGTGAGGAACACAAGGAAATGCTGTTCTGGACAAAGGAAGAATACAAGAAATTCTCTTTTGAGATGATGGACAAGCCTGTTTCCTTTTATGCGTTTGAAATGCTTTACTGGTGCGGTATCCGAGAGGGCGATGATGATGATAAAATAAGACTAAATCAACGGAAACCCAGTAAATACAAGGGGTTGAGTCGATTTGGTCCTGAAAAAAACTTGCAACGAATCAACAAATTTATGAAGGAAAGGCCTATCTTTTATAAAAACCTTATTCAGATGAAAGAAAATTTCCGCTTTTATCTGAGATGCTTTTACTGTATCACGAAAGTGGTGATATTACAATTTAATAGTGAAAACAGGACCGAATTAGCTCGTAATGGATGAAAATCTGTTT
>UMHD01028885.1_pt1 | contig 13738 bp, 10 predicted proteins | sample 1965461 | NCBI WGS metagenome assembly UMHD01 (sample SAMEA4836091, study PRJEB28245) | human gut metagenome | biome: gut microbiome; material: fecal sample | place: Denmark | collected 2008 | reverse complement strand
GCTTCCAGCGGCAGATCCACTCCATTGAGAACACTCCGTTCCGAACCAAATTTGAAAAGGACCTGACCGAGTTTCACGGCCAGAGCGGCATCGGCTGCATCAGCGACACCGACCCCCAGCCCCTGCTGGTGCGGTCCCACCTGGGGCTTTACGCCATCACCACCGTGGGCATCATCAACAACGCGGAGCAGCTGATCCAGAAATACTTCTCCGACCACGGCCACCAGTTTATGGCCATGAGCTCCGGCAAGGTCAACTCCACCGAGCTGGCCGCCGCCCTCATCAACCAGAAGGACAATCTGGTGGACGGCATTCTCCACGCGCAGAAGGAGATCCAGGGCTCTCTCACCCTGCTTATCCTCACGGAGAAGGGGGAGATCATCGCCGCCCGGGACCGGGTGGGCCGCCTGCCGGTCCTGATCGGGCAGAAGGAGGGGGCCCACTGCGTCTCCTTCGAGTCCTTCGCCTACCACAAGCTGGGCTACATCGACGCCTATGAGCTGGGGCCCCAGGAGATCGTGCGCATCACCGCCGACGGGTTCGAGACCCTCTCCCCCGCCGGGAAGGAGATGAAGATCTGCGCCTTCCTGTGGACCTATTACGGCTACCCCAACTCCAACTACCAGGGCATCAACGTGGAGGTCATGCGCTACCGCAACGGGGAAATCATGGCCCGGGACGAGATCAGCCGGGGCGCCCTGCCCAAGGTGGACTACGTGGCCGGCGTGCCCGACTCCGGCCTGCCCCACGCCATCGGCTTTGCCAACCGCAGCGGCAAGCCCTTCGCCCGGCCCTTCGTGAAGTACACCCCCACCTGGCCCCGCTCCTTCATGCCGGCCAACCAGGAGGTGCGCAACCAGGTGGCCAAGATGAAGCAGATCCCCGTCCCCGAGCTCATCGAGGGCAAGAAGCTGCTGTTCGTGGACGACTCTATCGTCCGGGGCACCCAGCTGCGGGAGACGGTGGAATTCCTCTACGAGTCCGGGGCGGAGGAGGTCCACATGCGCTCCGCCTGCCCCCCCATCATGTACAGCTGCAAGTACCTGAACTTCTCCCGGGGCAACTCGGACATGGACCTGCTGGCCCGCCGCACCGTCCAGGAGCTGGAGGGGGACGAGGGGCAGCAGCACCTGGAGGAGTACGCCGACGGCACCAGCGAGCGCGGTCAGTGCATGCTCAAGACCATCTGCGAGAAGTTCGGCTTCACCTCCCTGGGCTACCAGTCCCTGGACGGCCTGCTGGAGGCCATCGGCCTGGACCGGGACAAGGTGTGCACCTACTGCTGGAACGGCAAGGAATAAACGCGATGCGTTTATTCCAAATGCAGAATGCAGAAATGCAGAATGCAGAATGAATGCGGCTGCCTTCGGCAGCCAGCATTTTGGATTTGTGTCGTGCCCCATAATATACAAATGATCGGTATCCCAAGTCAGCCAGATGCGGTGCATTTGCAGAGCGGTCCCGCCATTCTGCATTCTGCACTCTGCATTCTGCATTCCAATCTCTGGAGGTTCTTTACATGAAAAACTCTCACTCTGAGTCTTACGCTGCCGCCGGGGTGGACGTGACCGCCGGCTATGAGGCGGTGGAGCGCATCAAGCCCATGGTGGAGTCCACCTACATCCCCGGGGTGATGGGCACTCTGGGCGGCTTCGGCGGCATGTTCGCCCCCGATATGACCGGCATGAGGAAGCCGGTGCTGGTGTCCGGCACCGACGGCGTGGGCACCAAGCTGAAAATCGCCTTTCTGATGGACAAGCACGACACCGTGGGCATCGACTGCGTGGCCATGTGCGTCAACGACATCGTGTGCGGGGGCGCCGCTCCCATGTTCTTCCTGGACTACATCGCCTGCGGCAAGAACCACCCCGAGCGCATCGCGGACATCGTCTCCGGCATCACCGAGGGCTGCCGCCAGGCGGAGTGCGCCCTGGTGGGCGGCGAGACCGCTGAGATGCCCGGCTTCTACCCCGAGGAGGAGTACGATCTGGCCGGCTTCTCCGTCGGGCTAGTGGACGAGGAGAAGATCATCGACGGCAAGAAGCTGGCCCAGGGGGATGTGCTCATCGGCCTGGCCTCCTCCGGCGTCCACTCCAACGGCTTCTCCCTGGTGCGGAAGATCTTCGACGTGGAGCACGCCGACCTGAAGACTCCCCGGGAGGATCTGGGCGGCAAGAGCCTGGGTGAGGCCCTGCTGGCCCCCACCCGCATCTATGTGAAGGCGGTGAAGGCCCTGCTCAAGGGGGGCGTCGACGTCCACGCGGTGAGCCACATCACTGGCGGCGGCTTCTATGAGAACGTGCCCCGGATGATGACCGACGGCCTCACCGCCCAGATCCACCTGAACTCCTTCCCCCGCCTGCCCATCTTCGACCTGATCCAGAAGACCGGGAACATTCCGGAGCGGGACATGTACAACACCTTCAATATGGGCATCGGCATGGTGCTGGCCCTGCCCGCCGCCCAGGCCCAGCAGGCCCTGGAGATCCTGTCCGCCGCCGGTGAGACCGCCTATCAGATCGGCGAGGTGATCTCCGGCGAGGACGGCGTCGTCCTGGTGTAATTTTGGGTAGGGGCGGATACTATCCGCCCGCTTTCCCGCGGCTGTCCTTTTCCGCGGGCGGCTGATAGCCGCCCCTACATCCGAGGAGGTTTTCTTCATGTCCAAACGCATTGCCGTGCTGGTCTCCGGCGGGGGGACCAACTTACAGGCCCTCATTGACGCCCAGGCCCGGGGGGAGATCGTCAATGGCGAGATCGTCCTGGTGATCTCCTCCACCCCCAGCGCCTACGCCCTGGAGCGGGCCGCCAAGGCGGGCATTTCCAGCTGTGTGGTGGCCCGGAAGGAGTACCCCTCCAACCAGGCCATGACCGTGGCCCTGGTGGACAAGCTGAAGGAGGCGCGCATCGACCTGGTGGTGCTGGCCGGATTCATGGTCATCCTCACCGGGGAAATGGTGCAGGCCTACCCCAACGCCATCCTGAACGTCCACCCCGCCCTCATCCCCTCCTTCGCCGGCCCCGGCTGCTACGGCCTCCACGTCCACGAGAAGGCCCTGGAGTACGGGGTGAAGCTCACCGGCGCCACCGTCCACTTCGTCAGCGAGGAGTGCGACGGGGGGCCCATCGTCTCTCAGAAGGCGGTGGATGTTCTTCCGGACGACACCCCGGAGGTCTTGCAGCGCCGGGTCATGGAGCAGTGCGAGTGGAAGCTCCTGCCCCAGGCGGTGTCCCTGTTCTGCCAGGACCGGCTGAACGTGGAGGGGCGGACGGTGCGGATTTTGAATGCAGAATGATATTTTGTTCTGTAGAATCTTTTTTACAACCAAGCACGCGGTGTAACTGACGGAAGTGGAATCGACCACGGGGAGCATCGCCTCTGAATTGCCGACCGTCTGGGCGCACCGTGATTTTGAACATCGGTGCGCCCTTTTCTTGTTTACTCTCCCCTTTTTGCTGGAAATAGACAACCGATATAGGGGGTATACGTATGAAACGTCCCGGACGACTTTTACTTGGGATTGCCGCTCTGGCCGTAGGCGGCGGTCTGGGCGCTGTCCTGCTGTCAGATTTTCAGCCGTTGAACATACTTCTCTTTTTGGCCTTGTGTTTCCTATTGGGAGGGGGATTTTATCACATTGACAAAACTTTCTTTCAAGAATAAGCTCTGGAGGGAGGATTCTTCTTTATGTCCGTGCAGACTATTTTAGCCGCCGGCTTTCTGTTCCTAGGCGGCGCCCTTCTCTTTATTGTCAGCAGCCTGGGTTTCCTCAGCGAGTGGTTTTTCCCCTTCGGCTTACTTTTTATCCTGGTTGGGGCAGTTCCCCTGATGATCCACCTGACCAAATGCTGGTTCGCCTGGTATTGTAAATTGCCCATTTTCCCCACAGACAACCCCAAAAAGGAGGACTAATCAAATGAAAACACTGGATTTGAACGAGATCTTGAACACCCACCCCTACCCCGGCCGGGGTATCGTCCTGGGCCGCTCCGCCGACGATAAGAAGGCGGTCATCGTCTACTTCATCATGGGCCGCAGCGAGAACAGCCGCAACCGCATCTTCGAGGCCACCGAGGACGGCATCCGCACCAAGGCCTTTGACGAGAGCAAGATGACCGACCCCTCTCTCATCATCTACCACCCGGTGCGCGCCCTGGAGGACGGCACGGTCATCGTCACCAACGGGGACCAGACCGACACCATCCGGGACCACATCCTGGACGGCCACTGCTACCGCCACGCCCTGAACACCCGGGAGTTTGAGCCCGACGGCCCCAACTACACCCCCCGCATCTCCGGCGTGCTCAAGCCCGACTACACCTACAACCTGTCCATCCTCAAGAGCCTGGACGGGGACCCCTCCTGCTGCTGTCGGTACTACTATGAGTATGACGCCCCCAAGGCCGGGGTGGGCCACTTCATCCACACCTACCAGGAGAACGCCGAGCCCCTGCCCTCCTTTGAGGGGGAGCCCCGCCGGGTGGCCATCACCGCCCCCAGCGCCCAGGCCCTGGCCCAGGAGGTGTGGGCCAATCTGAATGAGGACAACAAGGTCTCCCTGTTTGTCCAGTACATCGACCTGGCCTCCGGCGGGAAGGATACCGTGATCCTCAACAAGCATCAGTAACCGGCATCTGCCGCCCACAGGCGGCGAAATTCCCTTTCAGACAAAAAGGAGGCCCCTCATGTCTCTCACAGACCCCATTTTACAATTTCAGCAGACCCGCGCCCAGGTCCCCTTCCAGCCCCCCACGGTGTGCACGGCGGAGACCTTCCCCATCCTCCTGGCGGGGGTGCCCGCCCTGCGGAAGGTCCCCGGCCTGGCCACGCTGGAGGACGCCGGGGAGGCCTACTTCACCTCCATCCCTTACTGCCTAAGCGGGGAGGACCGGCAGAAGACCCGGGAGCACCTGGAACAGGTCTACGGCATCACCGACCGGGACAGCATGGCCGCCTTCTGCCAAAATGAGCTGTGGGTCCACCCGGAGTATCTGGACTTTGAGTCCTTCTGGGAGGGCCGGCCCGCCTTCTCTCTGGACGAGCTGAACCCCGGCGCCCGGGCGACCTTCCAGCGGCTGTCCGACTTCGCCCGGCAGTTCCAGCCCTTTGTGGGCCGCCGGGGGTTCCTGGCCTGGGACATCAGCGAGACGCTGGGACACCTGCGCATAGCCTGTGCCTGTGATTTGATCTCCCCCGAGGAATATAGAGAGCTCTCCCAGCACTGGGTGGAGCAGGCCGCCGCCTTCCACAGCTGGGACGAGTACGCCGTGGGCCTGGTGTGCGGAGCCGCCTACTGGGCCTTCCGCATGGGCGGGGACCAGGGGGCGGAGGACGCCGCCGCCTATCTGGACCTGAACCTGCGGCTGGTGGAGCAGCTGCTGGGCAGCAAGCAGGCCTGGGCGGGCCGCATGTGGCGCCGCCCCCAGGGGAAGGCCTACAAGCTCTCCCCGCCCGAGATGCGGGCGCTGCTCCAGAACTGGGAGGGGCCGGACGGCTGTCTGGCCACCGACCACATCACCGTCCTGGGCAAAAAGGTTGGCTACTGCTACCGGGAGAAGCCCGACAGCCAGTACCCGGACAGCGGCTGGCGGTTCTTCTCCGGGGAGGAGACCGACGAGTACGCCAACGACGTCAACAATGTGGGGGTCTACTCCCTGAACACCATCTGCAACTATGACCCGGACATCCTCCCCCTCCTCACCGCCCCCTACGGCACCGCCTACGCCCGGGGGGAGGACGGGAAGTTCCACGCCGAGCCCTTTGAGGCGCCGGAGCCCTGATCCTGTAGGGGCGGCGATCAGCCGCCCGCCCCCCGTTTTCTTTCATACACCACGGGCGGATAATATCCGCCCCTACACATGTTCCGCCACAACCACAACCTCAGATACAGAAAGGATGACCTGCCATGACCGAACTGGAACTGAAATACGGCTGCAACCCCAACCAGAAGCCCGCCCGCATCTTCATGGAGAACGGGGAGCTGCCCCTGAAGGTACTCAACGGCAAGCCGGGGTACATCAACTTCATGGACGCCCTCAACTCCTGGCAGCTGGTGAGGGCCCTGAAGAAGGCCACCGGCCTGCCCGCCGCCGCCTCCTTCAAGCACGTCTCCCCCGCCGGGGCCGCCCTGGGCCTGCCCCTCACCGACGTGGAGCGGCACATCTACTTCGCCCCCGAGGGGGAGCTCTCCCCCATCGCCTGCGCCTACATCCGGGCCCGGGGAGCCGACCGGCTGTGCTCCTTCGGGGACTGGGCCGCCCTCAGCGACGTGTGCGACGCGGACACCGCCCGCTTCCTGGCCCTGGAGGTGTCCGACGGCGTCATCGCCCCCGGCTACACCGACGAGGCCCTGGAGATTTTAAAGACCAAGCGCAAGGGCGGCTACAACGTGGTGGAGATCGACCCCAGCTATGAGCCCGCCCCCATCGAGCGACGGAACATCTACGGCATCACCTTCGAGCAGGGCTACAACAGCCTGGACATCAACGAGGAGATGCTCCAGAACATCGTCACCGAGCACAAGGAGCTGCCCCAGCAGGCCAAGCACGACATGCTCCTGTCCCTCATCACCCTGAAGTACACCCAGTCCAACTCCGTGTGCTATGTGAAGAACGGCATGACCATCGGCGTGGGGGCCGGCCAGCAGAGCCGCATCCACTGCACCCGCCTGGCGGGCAACAAGGCGGACATCTGGTGGCTGCGCCAGCATCCGAAGGTCTTAGGGCTCCAGTTCGTGGACAACATCCGCCGCCCCGACCGGGACAACGCCATCGACCTGTACATCTCCGACGAGTACGAGGACGTGCTGGCCGAGGGGGTGTGGCAGAACACCTTCAAGGTGAAGCCCGAGGTCCTCACCGCCGAGGAGAAGGCCGCCTGGATCGCCCAGATGTCCGGGGTCACCGTGGGCTCCGACGCCTTCTTCCCCTTCGGGGACAACGTGGAGCGGGCAAGAAAGTCCGGCGTGCAGTACATTGCCCAGCCCGGCGGCTCCATCCGGGACCAGCAGGTCATCGACACCGCCAACAAATATGGTATGGTCATGGCCTTCACTGGAATCAGACTCTTCCATCACTAATGGTTTAGAGTGAGGAGTAAAGAGTGGAGAGTGAAGAGTTATGCCGACAGAAAGCATTGCTTATCAAAAAAGTCTGGCATTTGGAAAACGTATTGTAAATTTATATCGGTATCTGACATCTGAACACAAGGAATACGTACTTTCCAAGCAGATTTTGCGAAGCGGTACCAGTATTGGAGCAAATATTGCGGAGGCAAGATACGGCATTAGTAAAAAAGACTTTCTTGCCAAGATTTATATTGCTTTAAAAGAATGCGCTGAGACTATTTATTGGTTGGAATTGCTCTCATCTTGCTCTTACATCAATGAGGAAGAGTATCGCTCCCTTCTCCAAGACTGTGAAGAGCTACGACGCATATTATCGGCCACCACACGAACAGCGCAGTAATATCTCCACTCTTCACTCTCAACTCTCCACTCTCACAGAAAGGTTGTGTTTTTATGAAAGTTCTCGTCGTAGGCGGCGGCGGCCGTGAGCACGCCATCTGCTGGAAGCTCGCCCAGAGCCCCAAAGTGACCGAGTTATACTGCGCCCCCGGCAACGGGGGCATCGCCCAGGTGGCCCAGTGTGTGCCCATCAAGGCCACCGACGTGGAGGGCATGGTTCAGTGGGCCAAGGACAACGCCATGGACTTCGTCATGGTGGCCCCCGACGACCCTCTGGCCCTGGGCATGGTAGACGCCCTGGAGGAGGCGGGCATCCCCGCCTTCGGCCCCCGGGCCAACGCGGCCATCATCGAGGCCAGCAAGGCCTTCTCCAAGGAGCTGATGAAGAAGTACCACATCCCCACCGCCAAGTACGAGACCTTCACCGATATGGACGCCGCCCTGGCCTATGTGCGCGCTGAGGGGGCCCCCATCGTGGTGAAGGCGGACGGCCTGGCCCTGGGCAAGGGCGTGGTGGTGGCCTCCACCGTGGAGGAGGCGGAGACCGCTGTGCGGGAGATGATGGAGGGCCACAAGTTCGGCAACTCCGGCAATACCGTGGTCATTGAGGAGTGCATGGTGGGCCCCGAGGTCACCGTGCTGGCCTTCTGCGACGGGGAACACCTGGTCCCCATGCTGTCCTCCCAGGACCACAAGCGGGCCTACGACGGCAACCAGGGCCCCAACACCGGCGGCATGGGCGCCTTCTGCCCCTCCCCCAAGTACACCCCTGAGATCGCCCGGCGGTGCATGGAGGAGATCTTCCTGCCCACCGTGGCCGCCATGCAGGCGGAGGGCCGGCCCTTCAAGGGGGTCATCTACTTCGGCCTGATGCTCACCAAAGACGGCCCCAAGGTGGTGGAGTACAATGCCCGCTTCGGCGACCCGGAGACCCAGCCCCTCCTGTCCATGCTGGACACCGACCTGATGGACATTTTCCAGGCCTGTGTGGACGGCACCCTGGACCAGCTGGAAATCAAGTGGAAGGACGGCGCGGCCTGCTGCATCGTGCTGGCCTCCGGCGGCTACCCGGTGAAGTACCAGAGCGGCTACCCCATCTCCGGCCTGGAGGAGGCGGGCAAGCTGGCCACCGTGTTCCACGCGGGCACCAAGATCGGGGAGGACGGCGCGGTCCTCACCGCCGGCGGCCGTGTCCTGGGGGTCACCGCCACCGGAAAGAATCTGGAGGACGCCATCGCCAAGGCCTACGCCGCCTGCAAGCCCATCTCCTTCCAGGATATGCACTTCCGCACCGACATCGGGAAGGTATGACGCAGTTGGAGATCCAAGGCATTGTATTTGACGTGGACGGGGTGCTGTTCGACACCGAGCGGCTCACCCATCAGACCTGGAAGGCGGTCAGCCGGGAGATGGGCTGGCCCCAGGTGGGGGAGGCCTACCTGGAGTTTGTGGGCCAGAACCGGACGGACATCTTCCGCAAAATGGTGGAGCTGTTTGGGGAGGAGTTCCCCAAGGAGACCTTTATGAAGGTGTGCTCCGCCTACTCCCAGGCCCGCATGGAGCGGGAGGGCGTCCCCATGAAGCCGGGCGTCCGGGAGATTCTGGCGTTTCTCAAGGAGCGGGGCATCCCCACCGCTCTGGCCACCTCCACCGGACGGCCCCGGACGGAGCGGCGGATGGAGATGACCGGTCTGGGCCCCTACTTCTCCGCCATCATCACCGGGGACCAGGTGGAGCACAGCAAGCCGGACCCGGAGATCTACCTCCTGGCCTGTCAGGCCCTGGGCACCGACCCGGAGCACACCATCGCCGTGGAGGACTCCCGCAACGGCATCCTCTCCGCCTCCCGGGCGGGGATGCAGGTCATCATGGTTCCCGACATGATCCCTCCCACTCCCGAGCTGGAGTCCCTTCTGTTCCGGCGCTGCGGTGACCTGCTGGAGGTACGGGAGCTGTTGTCCCAAATTCTGTCCCAGTGAGAGACAGCGCCAAAGCCATGGCTTTGGCGCTGTCTTTTTTCGGCACGCTTTTGCAAGGATCTCCGAAGTTCCTTGCGGCTCATGGGAGTTTTTGCAGGAAATGTTTCAAAAAGTTTCTGATTTTTTCTCTTCTTTGCAATTCCTTAACATTCTTTTTGTCGGAATCATCTTGCTTTTTTCCGCCATAGGTAATATACTAGGATGGCAGCTTTTCTATGCGGACCCTCTTTCCGGGTTCCCCTTGGATTGGCTGTTCTTTTGCGGGGGGAGAAGAACGACAACAGTATTTGCGCACAGCCCGGAGCGGCGGGCCGGCCCCTTTTCCTCCACACGAACCGGAAAGGACGCGACGCCATGAACTACTACCAGGAATCCCCAGAAAAGGTCCTGGAGGAGCTGCGGACCACAGAGTCCGGACTCTCCCACCAGGAAGCCGGTGACCGGCTGGCCAAGTACGGCCCCAACAAGCTGGCGGAGGGGAAAAAGGTCACCCTGCTCCAGCGCTTTATTCAACAGCTGTGCGACCCCATGATCATCATTCTGTTGGTGGCTGCCGCCGTGTCGGGCGTCACCGCAGCTTACTCCGGCGAGAGCTTCACGGATGTATTTATTATCCTGATCGTGGTGCTCATCAACGCGGTCCTGGGCGTGTACCAGGAGAGCAAGGCGGAAAAGGCCATTGAGGCCCTCCAGGAGATGACCGCCGCCACCAGCAAGGTGCTCCGGGACGGCAAGATGTCCCTGCTGCGCAGCGACGTGCTGGTGCCCGGCGACATCGTGATCCTGGAGGCAGGCGACGCGGTCCCCGCCGACTGCCGCATTCTGGAGAGCGCCAGCATCAAGGCCGAGGAGGCCGCCCTCACCGGCGAGAGCGTCCCGGTGGAGAAGGATGTAAACGCCATTGTCACCGACGACGAGGTCCCCCTGGGCGACCGGCACTGCATGCTGTACATGGGCTCCACTGTGGTCTACGGCCGCGGCCGTGCCGTGGTCTGCTCCACCGGCATGGACACCGAGATGGGCAAGATCGCCGACGCCCTGGCCCAGGCTGAGGAGGGCGAGACCCCCCTGCAGCGGAAGCTGGGACAGCTGAGCAAGATCCTCAGCGTGCTGGTGCTGGGCATCTGCGTATTTATTTTCCTGTTCAGCCTGCTCCGGGCGGGCGACTTCCACCTGGACACCATCATCAGCACCTTCATGGTGGCCGTCAGCCTGGCGGTGGCCGCCATCCCCGAGGGTCTGGCCGCCGTGGTCACCATCGTGCTGTCCATCGGCGTCACCAATATGTCCAAGCGCAACGCGGTCATCCGGCGGCTCACCGCCGTGGAAACCCTGGGCTGCGCCCAGGTCATCTGCTCGGATAAGACGGGCACCCTGACTCAGAACAAGATGACCGTGGTGGACCACTTCGGCAACACTCTGAAGACCGCACGGGCCATGTCCCTGTGCTCCGACGCCGCCCCCGATGAGACGGGCAATGCGGTGGGCGAGCCCACCGAGTGCGCTCTGGTGAACTGGGCCACCAAGGAGGGCCTGGGCAAGTCCGCCATGGAGCGGGAGACCCCCCGTGTGGGCGAGGCCCCCTTTGACTCCAGCCGGAAGATGATGTCCACCATCCACAAGCTGGAGAAGGGCTATGTGCAGTACACCAAGGGCGCTCCCGACGAGCTTTTGAAGTGCTGCACCCACTATGAGAAGGACGGCAAGATCCTCCCCCTGGACGAGCGGGCCAAGGCGGAGATTCTGGCCCAGAACAAGGCCATGGCCGATCAGGCCCTCCGTGTGCTGGCCGCCGCGGAGCGCCGCTATGACGAGATGCCCCAGGATCAGTCCCCTGCGGCCCTGGAGCACGACCTGACCTTCCTGGGGCTGGCGGGCATGATCGACCCCATCCGCCCCGAGGTGAAGGCCGCCATCGCCGAGTGCAAGACCGCCGGCATCCGCGCCGTGATGATCACCGGCGACCACCGGGACACCGCCGTGGCCATTGCCAAGCAGCTGGGCATCCTGGAGCACGACGACCAGGCCATCACCGGCGCTCAGCTCAACCAGATCAGCGACGAGGAGCTGGATAAGACCATCGACCACTACAGCGTCTACGCCCGGGTGCAGCCCGAGCACAAGGTGCGCATCGTCAACGCCTGGAAGAAGCGGGGCTGCATCACCGCCATGACCGGCGACGGCGTCAACGACGCCCCCTCCATCAAGTCCGCCGACATCGGCGTGGGCATGGGCATCACCGGCACCGACGTGACCAAGAACGTGGCCGATATGGTGCTGGCCGACGACAACTTCGCCACCATCGTGGGCGCTGTCCAGGAGGGCCGCCGGATCTACGACAACATCCGCAAGGCCATCCAGTTCCTGCTGGGCTCCAACATGAGCGAGGTGCTCAGCGTCTTTATCGCCACCCTGCTGGGCTTCGTCATTCTGGAGCCCGTCCACCTGCTGTGGATCAACCTGATTACCGACTGCTTCCCCGCTCTGGCCCTGGGCATGGAGAAGGGGGAGCCCGACCTGATGCGGCGTCCCCCCCGGAAGGCCAGCGACGGCATTTTCTCCAACGGTCTGGGCTTCGACGTGGCCTACCAGGGCGCCATGGTCACCGTCCTGGTGCTGGCGGCCTACTTCATCGGCCACTTCATGGAGTCCGGCGTGTGGGAGATCACCCAGAGCGCCGACGGCATGACCATGGCCTTCCTGACCATGAGCATGGCCGAGATCTTCCACAGCTTCAACATGCGCTCCCAGCGGGGCAGCGTGTTCAAGCTCCACAGCCACAACAAGGTCCTCTGGGGCGCCATGCTCCTGAGCCTGGTGCTCACCACCGGCGTCATCTACCTGCCCGGCATCTCCGACGCCTTCGGCTTCACCCACATCAACCCCGTGGAGTACGCCGTGGCTCTGATTCTGGCCATTCTCGTCATTCCCATTGTGGAGTGCGTCAAGGCCGTTCAGCGGTCCATGCACAAGCGCTGATCCCACACAGCAGAAATGGACGGAAGATTATCTTCCGTCCATTTTTTGTGAAAAAACAGCCTCTGCAACCGCTGGTTGTCAAATTGTATTCCACTTTTGGTTGCAAAAACGCCAACTCTTTGCTATCCTGAACAGCGTCAAAGGTCCTTTGCAACCACTTGTTTTGGAGGTCACACCCATGGAATTTCAACAGCGTCTCTATGACCTGCGCAAAAAGGCGGGGCTGAGCCAGGAGGGTCTGGCCGATCTGCTGGGGGTCACCCGGCAGGCGGTCCAGAAGTGGGAGGCAGGCGCCTCCCGCCCCGACATGGACAACCTGGCCGCCCTGGCCCGCTATTTCAATGTCACCCTGGACTACCTGGTCACCGGGGAGGAGCCCCCCGCCCCGGCGGCCCAGACCACCATCGTCAACAACTACTACCAGCGGTGGCGCTATGAGTACAAGAGCCAGCGCACCCTGTTCGGCCTGCCCCTGGTCCACATCCGCCTGGGGGACCGGGGTACGGGACTGGCCAAGGGCGTCTTTGCCGTAGGCAACTACGCCGTGGGCATCTTCACCTTCGGCGGCATCTCCCTGGGCCTGGTGAGCATCGGCGGGCTGTCCTTTGGTCTGCTGTTCGCACTGGGAGGCTGGGCCATGGGTGCTTTGGCCATCGGCGGCCTGGCCATCGGCCTGCTGGCCATCGGCGGGGCGGCGGTGGGCCTGTTCGCCATGGGCGGCGGTGCCTTCGGCGTCTACGCCGCGGGTGGAGGGGCCTTCGCCTCGGAAATCGCCATCGGCGGCTCCGCCCACGCCCCTCTGGCCATCGGCCGGATCGCCGAGGGGGCCCTCACCTTTGCTCCCGGCTCCGACCCGGCCCAGATCGCGGAGGCCATCCGCCAGGCCGCCTCCGGAGCGCCCCGCTTCCTTCAAAATCTCCTGATCTTCTTGGCACAAAACTGGTAAGCGGCACGCACAGCAAACCCGGAGCAACGGCCCAGGGTGAGGCGGCAAAGGGGCCCGGAGCGTTAGTTCGGACCCCCAGGCGCATTTCGAAAACCGCACCGGAAACAAATTTTGCCCACTCAGGCCCCCAGTGGGGCCGGATAAAAACGTACCCAAGCACTCCTAAATTTTGCACGCCGGAAGGGCCATGCCATCCTAAAGGGACAGCCCCTGTAAATGGGGTCCAGGGGGCCGCGAATATGGGCGCGTGCGCCCATTTTGAGCGTCCCCCTGGTGCCTCTTTGGTTTCTTTCTGGGCACCCAGAAAGAAACTCGCCGCCCGGGACATGTCCCGAAAGAACAAAAACTTCCCCGGCGGCGAAATATGG
>UMHD01020932.1_pt1 | contig 13849 bp, 10 predicted proteins | sample 1965461 | NCBI WGS metagenome assembly UMHD01 (sample SAMEA4836091, study PRJEB28245) | human gut metagenome | biome: gut microbiome; material: fecal sample | place: Denmark | collected 2008 | reverse complement strand
GGAGGGAAACCTTTCTCCAGAAAGGTTTCCCTCCCCCACATTTCTTCTTCTTTTTTCCTATTGTTTCACCGGAACCGTGGAGATCGCGTTGAAGGGCGAGCCGTCCACGAGGCGGCGGCTGACCGCGAGATAGACGAGCGTGTTGCGCTTGGCGTCCCAGATGCGGGTGACGCGGGTGGCCTTGAAAAAGACCGAGGTCGATTCACGGAATACGTTGGCCTGCTTGGGGAGCTTGGCGGGAATTTCGATAGGGCCGACCTGGCTGCACGAAATGGCGAAGTTGGACGGATCTTCGGCAAGCCCGAGCGAGCCGGAAACACCGCCGGTTTTGGCTTGGCTGATGTAACAGGCCACCCCCGGAATGTCCGGATCGTTGAAGGCCGAAACGCAGACCTTGTGATTGGCTCCGAGCAGTTTCCATTCCGTGGTGACGCAGCCCACGTCCGAATCGTCCGCATGGGCGAAGGAGGGGAGGAGCAGGGAACAGAACAGGGCAAGGCAGGCGTATGGTTTAAGCATGGCGTTTTTCCTTTTGGTTTAGCAGTCGGGAAGGGCAATGGCTCCTGAAATGTTGCGCAACGCACCGGGCGTGAGCTCGCAGGCGAGCGTGTATTCGCCGGGAACGCCGGGGTAGGAGATGGAAGCGGCGGAATGGAATCCGAATCGGCCATAATAGCCGGGATCGCCGATGAGCACGGCGGAAGAATGCCCCAGTGCGGCGGCCTTGGCGAGGGCCTCGCGGATGAGGGCCGCTCCGATGCTCTTGGCGCGCCATTCGAGCGCCACGGATAGCGGGGCGAGGAGCAGCGTGCCGAAGCAGCCTCCGTTTTCACGGATGGATGCTCCGGTCAGCATGATGTGACCGATGAGTACGCCGTCCTCTTCGGCGACAAGTTCCAGCTCGGGGATGTAGCGCCCCTTCCGGAGTTTAAGGACGAAATCCTGTTCGCCGCCGTCGGAGACTTTCGCTGTCTGGAATGCCGTTTTGACAAGGGAATAGATGGCATCGAAGTCTTTGGGGGTTGCTTGTCTGATGGTCATGGTAAGCCTCTGGAGGGCGGAACGTTTTTGATTGGGGATGGTAAAACGGACGGTCAGAATCTTTGATACTGTAATGTGCATTACTTCATGCCGTTCAAAAGGAAATCCGCTCTAGCTGGAGCGGCACCGTGATATCAGCGTTCCAGAACGCCGCCGAGCTGTTCCAGTTGCTTCTGGACATGCGTGTCGTAGCGGGAAACGTCGCTGCGGATTTTCTGCATCACGTCAAGGAACAGGCGCAGGTGCACGGACTGGTGGAACAGGCTTTCCAGGGCGGGGGCAAAGCCGCGTTTGACCTCGAATTCGTACGCCTTGCCCAGATCTTCGCGGACCACGGCAAGTTCCTGCCGGAGGGCGCCGCACACCCGCTCGGCGTATTCCTCGGCTTCGCGGCGGCGTTTGTCGAGGAATGCGGCCTTGCGCTTGTCCTCGCGCCCGAGGTGGTAGAGCAGGCCCGCCGTCCCGGCCACGGCCGCGAACACGGCGGCCGCAAGGGGGCTTGCCGCTGCCAGCGCGATAATGTTGCCTGCGGTAACAAGTATCGAGATCGGCCCGAGCGCGGTGAGGCGGCCCACGGTGAGCCCGGTGGTGAATACCGCAAGGTTCTTCATGTGCCGGTGCGTCTGTACGAGGAAGTGCGTGGCCGTCGAGGAGCCGCCGTTCACTTCGCCCGGATCGTCTTGCAGGCCGTCGATGTTGGAGCTCAGGCGGGCAAGGCATTCCTGTGAAAATTCGTCCATGCGCGCGGAAAAGAGGCGGAGCTTGTCTTCCCACGTGTGGAGGATGCCGCGCTGTTCGTCGAGGAATTCATCCACGGCGCGCCGGGCGATGGCCCGGGCTTCGGTAGCGTCGAATTCCTTCCAGACGGAATCTTTGGCGAACTGATGCCCGAGCTCCGCCACTTTGCGGTTCACGGCGTCCATGAGCCGCAGCACCAGCGTTTCGTGGAATTTTTTCAGTGCCTTTTCCGTGGATTCGTCCCACGCGTCCAAGTCCTTGGCGGCGGCGTTCACGACCTGCCGGGCCTGCTCCAGCGAGGAGAGGGCGGAGGCGGAAAGCTGTTTGGCGTGCGCGTCCAGCATACCGAGCAGTTCGGGGTTCGGCAGGGATTCGCGATACTCCTGCACATGCTGGCGGAGCCGTTCGCGGGCGGAGTCGGCAATCCGGGAGTAGGCTTCCGCGATTTTGTGGCGGTATGCCTCCTTGCCCGCATCCCTGTCCATGATTTCCCGCAGGAGGGCAAGGAGCTGCTCAAGCTCTCCGCAGCCGGACACGGAACGCGACACTTTGGACAGCGTTTCCGAGAAGGCGGAACCTCCCCGGCAGCGTTCCTCGACGGCCTGCCGGGTATTGAGGGCCACGACACCGGCGAGTTCCACATGGCCGGAGCTCCGGCAGGCTTCGCGCAGCACGGTGCGCGCCTGTTCGCGGGCCACTTCGAGGCTGGCGGCGCTGTTCAGGCGGTCGATGTTGGTCAGCACGCCGATGATGCTGACCGTGCGTCCGCTGCGGGCCAGCTTGCGGAGCAGGGACAGTTCGGAATTGGAGCCCGGATCGCGGGCATCCATGACGAAGATGACGCAGTCCGCCTCAAGGCTTTCCTCATAGGAAAGATAATCATGAAACTGATCGGTATCATTGAGGCCGGGCGTGTCCACGAGCACGACGCCCGCCCGGAGCGTGTCCAGCGGCAGCCCCACGCTGACGCGGGCCACGAATCCTGAGAAACGCCCCTCAAGGCTGATGTAGTCGGACAGGTCGTCCCAGCAGGTGATGCCCGAAAGCAGCTTGCCGGGGATGAACGTGCCGTCGGACACACCTTTGCGGATGTGTTCGATTTTGCGGGTGAGCAGCAGGTTGTCCTGCTCGTTTTCGAGATAGTCCTCAAGCCGGGCGAACTGGCTGGAGTCGAGGAACCGCACGCTGTAGTCCGGGGCGTGGGCGTATTGGAATTCCACCACGGTGGCGGTTTCCGGCGTGGACTCGCGCACCGGGGACAGCTCCTGTCCGATGATCGCGTTGATGAGCGAGCTTTTGCCGCGTTTGCGTTCGCCCACGATGACGATTTTGAACGGCTGGCGGCGCAGCATCTTGCGGAAAATATACAGCTCTTCGCGCAGGTCCATGTCGTCGAGCGTCCACGCGATGCGGTCGAGCGAATTGGCGAAACGCTCCATATCGGCGTTGAACTGGCTTGTTTCGGGCGCGAACCAGCCCGCGATTTCCTTCCGGGAAGGCAGGACGTTGGTTGCCTTGCGGTAGAGTTCGCCGAGGCTTTCCCCGACGTTGAGCCCAAGGCCGATGCCCCGGCCCGCGCTGCGTTCGAGGCGGGATTTGCGGAAGGCCCATTCGATATCGTTGACGAGCGACCGCGCCTTTTCGTCGATCCGTTCCTCCTGCCCCCCGATGCGGGAGAGCGCCTTCAGCATGGTGTCCACGAATGTGGAGGAAACCTTTTGGGCGTCGGCCTGGTTCGCCATGTCGCGGGCGATGTCGGCGGGATCGGACGGCGGGTTCAGGAGCGCGTAGTGGAGCTTGGCTTGCAGTTCGGCATGGAGGGCGCGTTCCCCGAAAATGGCCTGCGCCGCCTCCTGTACGAGCTGGTACTCCCGATAGGTGAGCATGTCGTCCGTCGTGGCGACCGCCGCAAGCAACAGCAGAATGCGGTCGTTGAAGGAGTCGCCGGGGATCGGCTGGATGGGTTGGGGGAGCATGGACAGCATGGAGGCTGAGGTGGGACGGGAGGACATGGGGAGGCTCCTTTGCTGGTCGGTAAACGGCCCGTACCTTTTGTACCTAGCCGCAACGCCTTTTTTTTTCAATGGCCGGGAGGGCGGCCCTGCCGGGCTCTCATCGTCTTGACTGAAATGGGATCCGCTTTACATATGATCAGTTAAGGCCGCGTGAAGAGTGAGGGCGGCCTTGCGCGCACAGACAGGCGTGTCTATGAGGAGGCTAAAGTATGAGTGTCGAATATAAGGATTATTACAAAATATTGGGTGTGGGGCGCGAAGCTTCCAAGGATGAAATCGCAAAAGCCTTCAAGAAGCTCGCCCGCAAGTACCACCCGGATCTCAACCCCGGAAACAAGGAATCCGAGGAAAAGTTCAAGGAAATAAACGAGGCGTACGAAGTTCTCAAAGACGAGCAGAAGCGGAAGATGTATGACCAGCTCGGGCCCAACTGGCAGCAGGGCCAGCAGTTCGGCGGCAATCCGTTCGGCGGGGGCAACCCCTACGGCGGCGGTACGCGCTTCACGTTCAACGGGCAGGAATTCGGCGGTCAGGGGTTTGACGGCTCCGGGTTCAGCGACTTTTTCGAAACCCTGTTCGGCAGCCGTCAGGGCGGGAGCGCCGGCGGCCCGTTCAGCGGCTATACGTCCCGTCCCCAGCGGGGCCGCGACATCGAGGCCGATATTTCCATCACGCTTGAGGACGCCGTGAAGGGCGGCGAGCGCAGTCTTACGCTTGAGGGCGGGGACGGCACCAAAACCCTGAAAGTGAATATCCCCGCCGGGGTGAAGGACGGCGCCAAGCTCCGCCTTGCCGGGCAGGGCTACGATTCGCCCAACGGCGGGCCGAAGGGCGATCTGTATTTGCGGATACGTTTCGCGCCGCATTCGTTGTTCCATGTTGACGGCACGGACCTCACCTACGAGGTGCGGATCGCGCCGTGGGAAGCCGTGCTTGGGGCGAAGGTCAAAGTCCCCACCCTTGACGGGAACGTCGAGCTTTCCATTCCCGCCGGGACCGGAAGCGGGAAGAAGATGCGTCTGCGCGGCAAGGGCCTTGGCCCGGCGAAGTCGCGCGGCGATCTGTATGTGCGGGTCGGCATCGACGCGCCGAAGGATCTCACGCCGAAGCAGCGTGAACTGTGGGAAGCCCTTGCGGCGGAAAAATAGCGCCGCGTTCCGTTTTTGAAGGACAACGTCAGGGGAGATGATTGTATGGAACTTTTGCAGAATACAAAGGATGTGCCGAGCCGCTCGACCCTTATCGTCTGGGGCGAATTCCTGGAACTGACCGGGACGACCCCGGATCGCCTTTCCGAACTGATGGACATCGGGTGGCTCAAACCCACGCGCACGGCGGAAGCCGCATTGTTGTTCCGGCAGGATGACGTATACCGTATCCGCAAGCTTGAGCGGCTGTGCAGCGATTTCGAACTGCACACGCTCGGCGGCTCCATAGTAATGGACCTGCTGGACCGTATCGCAACGTTAGAGTTGCGTATTCGTGAGTTGACAGATCGTTAGTACGCCTTATTGTTAGAGAGAAAGCGATAGTGATATCACTTTTGCAGTTGTGTTGCGTTCGGTCATTTTGTCTTGGACGCCGCTGCTGAGCTACAACGCAATAGAGGTGAACCATTATGGATATCAACAGATTTACCGAAAAATCCCGTGAAGCGCTGACCACGGCGCAGGGGCTTGCCGCCCAGTACGGTCATCAGGAAGTGGACGCCGAGCATTTGGCGCTCGCTCTGGTGAATCAGGAAGACGGCTTTGTCCCCCGCGTTCTGGAGCGCGTCGGCGTCGCCCCCAAGGCGCTGGTCACGGCGCTGGAGGCGGTTCTGAAGAAGCGTCCTTCCGTGCGCGGGCCGGGCGCGGAAATGGGCACGATCACGATTTCGCAGCGGGTCGCCAAGGCTATCGCCAACGCCGAGGCCCTCGCCAAGCGTCTGCGTGACGAGTACGTCAGCGTGGAGCATATTTTTGCCGAACTGCTGCGCGAACCCGCCTCCACAGGGCTTGGCCAGGTCGCGGCGGATGCCGGCTTGTCCGCCGATAAGTTCACCGAGACGATGATGGCTGTCCGCGGCCCGCACCGCGTGACCTCCGCCAACCCTGAAGAGAGCTATGAGGCGCTCAGCAAGTACGGGCGCAACCTCGTCGAAGCCGCCAGCAAGGGCAAGCTCGACCCGGTGATCGGTCGTGACGCGGAAATCCGCCGCGTCATCCGCATCCTGTCGCGCCGCACGAAGAACAATCCCGTGCTCATCGGTGAGGCGGGCGTGGGCAAGACCGCCATCGCGGAGGGCCTCGCCTACCGTATCGTCAAGGGCGACGTCCCGGAAGGGCTCAAAAACAAGACCATTTTTGCGCTGGACATGGGCGCGCTCATCGCGGGCGCCAAGTACCGCGGCGAATTTGAGGAACGGCTCAAGGCCGTGCTGTCCGAAGTGCAGAAATCCGAAGGGCAGATTATCCTGTTCATCGACGAGCTGCACACCATCGTGGGCGCGGGCAAGACCGACGGCGCGATGGACGCGGGCAACCTGTTGAAGCCTCTTCTGGCTCGCGGCGAGTTGCACTGCATCGGCGCGACGACCCTTGACGAGTACCGCAAGTACATCGAAAAGGACCCGGCGCTGGAACGGCGTTTCCAGACCGTGCTGGTGGAGGAGCCCTCCGTGGAGGACACCATTTCCATCCTGCGCGGCTTGAAGGAGCGGTTTGAGGTGCACCACGGCGTGCGCATCAGCGACTCCTCCATTGTGGAGGCGGTGGTGCTGTCCAACCGGTACATCACCGACCGCCAGCTTCCCGACAAGGCCATCGACCTGATCGACGAAGCGGCAGCCATGATCCGTACCGAAATCGACTCGCTGCCCACGGAACTGGACGAAGCCAACCGTAAGGTCATGCAGCTCGAAATCGAGCGCGAGGCCCTGCGCAAGGAAACCGACGACGCGTCCCGCGAGCGTCTGGAGAAGCTGGAGAACGAACTCCGCAACCTCCAGATGACGCAGGCCGAGCTCAAGGGCCAGTGGGAAAACGAGAAGGGCGTCATCAACGTTGTGCGCGATCTCAAGGGCGAGATCGAGCAGACGCGCCTTGCCATTGATGATGCGACCCGCCGCGGCGATTTGCAGGCAGCGTCCGAACTCAAGTATGCGAAGCTGCCTGAGCTGGAAAAGCGTCTCCACGAAGCCGAAAACGGTCAGGAAGCGCCGCGCCTGCTCAAGCAGGAAGTGCGCCCCGACGATGTGGCGGATATCGTGGCCCGCTGGACCGGCATTCCGGTCACGCGGCTGCTCCAGTCCGAACGCGACAAGCTCATCCATCTGCCTGACAAGCTCCATGAGCGCGTGATCGGGCAGGATGAGGCCGTGCAGGCCGTGTCCGACGCCGTGCTGCGTACCCGGGCCGGGCTGTCCGACCCCTCGCGTCCGCAGGGCTCGTTCATTTTCCTCGGCCCGACGGGTGTGGGCAAGACGGAGCTGTGCAAGGCCCTGGCCGAAGCGCTCTTTGACAGCGAAGAGAACATCGTGCGCCTCGACATGAGCGAGTACATGGAAAAGCATTCCGTGGCGCGGCTCATCGGTGCGCCTCCCGGCTATGTGGGCTACGACGAAGGCGGCCAGCTGACCGAAGCCGTGCGCCGCAAGCCCTACAGCGTCATCCTGTTCGACGAAATCGAAAAGGCGCATCCGGACGTGTTCAACACCCTGCTGCAGCTCCTCGACGACGGCAGGCTGACCGACAGCCAGGGCCGCACGGTGGACTTCCGCAACACCATCGTGATCATGACCTCGAACATCGGTTCGTACAGGATGCTCGACGGCATCAATCCGGACGGCTCGTTCGCCTCGGACGTGTACACGGAAGTCATGGGCGAGCTGCGCCAGCACTTCAAGCCCGAGTTCCTGAACCGTGTGGACGAGACGGTGCTGTTCAAGCCGCTGCTCCCCGAGCAGATCGGCCAGATCATCGACCTCCAGCTGCGTCGGCTCCAGAAGCGGCTTGAGGAGCGCAAGATCGCGCTGGAACTGACCGAGGCCGCCCACGAGTTCATTGGGGATGCCGCCTACGATCCGCACTACGGGGCCCGTCCGCTCAAGCGGTACCTGCAGTCCCACGTCGAAACGCCGCTTGCCAAGTTCATCATCGGCGGGCAGGTGCGCGACGATCAGCGGGTGGTCATCGACGCCACCGAAAAGGGATTGACCTTCGGCGTGAAGTCGGGCGACACCGTGCAGCCATTGTAACAAGATCGGAAGAGGGCGGAAGCGGAGGCGTTTCCGCCCCTTTCCTTTATGAACCTGAAAGGGCCATCAGCGGCGTTTGTCATGCTGATGGCCCTTTTCTTGACGGCGGTACTCCGCTGGTCGCGGATGCGCCTATTGCTTTTCCACAATCCCGAACGTGCCGTCGTCGTTTGCCGTGACCTGCAGTGAAATGATGCCGCTTGTGTTGCGGGCGATGTAATCCTTGCAGCCCCTGACCATCACGCTCAACACGCCGGAAATATCCTCGGAGTCGTGCGTATGGTAGATGCTGGTGCTCCAGAGCTCTTTGTTCGTTTTGCTGCTGGCGGCGCTCAGATGAAGGAAGATGTCGCACTCCGTGACTTCCTTGGTTTCATCCTCATACCCGACCGTCCCGTAGGTTGGGGTCGTCGTGGTGGTTTTGGTATAGCGGCCCGTGGCCTTGTCATACGTGCCGTGCGTCTTTTCGACGGTCCCGGTTTGTCCGTAAATCGGCTTTTTGACGGTGATGTGCTTTGTGGATGTTTTGGCGGTGTAATCGATGGAAAGGAGTGCCGTGCCCCGGTTGCGGTCTTGCGTGAGCGAGAAGCCCGCTTCAGACAGGGTGCTTTTTACGTCCTGCTTGAGAAGCTGATAGGTCGGGTCGCTGTTTTGTTTTTTCGATGAGGCGATATAATAGGTATACTGGTCATTGGGGTAGGCGTGCCCGTCGGTTTCGGAAATGACCCGCATGGAGTACTGGGGAGAGCAGCCCGCCAGCAGGAAAAGGGCGGCCAGCAGGAAGAGGCGGGGGCGCGGGGGGATCTTGGCTGTGCACATGGGCTTACTTCCTTTCTTTGAGGCTGAGTGCGCCATCGTCGGATTCGCTGACGTCGAGCCAAGTGTCGCCGGGGGTGGTTTGGGCGAGGTAATCCTTGGCGCCCATGACCATCATGTCCAGCATCTTGCGGTTGTCAAACGAGTTCCCGGTGTAGGTGACGATCGTTTCCCACATTTTTCTCTTCGTTTTGAGCGAATCGGCGGCAAGCAGCAGAACGATCTTGTTTTGGGCCACTTCCTTTCGGGTGTTCTTGTAGCCCGTGATGCCGTAGGAAGGCGTCGAGACGGAGGTCTTGCTGCCTCGCCCCGTCCCGGTTGTTCTGGTTTCGACCCGCGTCACGCCGTAGACGGGTTCGGGAACAGTAGTCTGCCGGGCGACCGTTTGGCTCTTGTACCCCGCGAAAAGCACCGCCGTGGCATGGGGGAGGCTTTTGGTCACTTTCAGGCCCGCTTGGGGCAGGGCGCTTTCGAGGTTCCGCTTGAGTTCCAGAAAGACGAGATCGTCCTCTTGGCCCTTGACCGCCATGATATAGTAGACGTCCCCGATGCCGGCTTGGATGTCGCCGTTGGTGATGGCGTTGATTTTTATGGCGTACTGGTTGGCGACGCAGCCGGGGAGCAAAAGGCACGCCGCAAGCAGGGCGTACAGGCAGGGCCGTGGAAACGTCATGGATATGGCCTCCGGGGGAATGCGGCGTTGCCGCGTTGTCGAGCCTTGGCAGCCTCCGGAATTCCGCCTTGGGCGGGGTTTTGTTCCGGGAGGGATGGGGGTACGCTGCGGGGATGCCTTGGCGTCACCTGCGGCTGGGCGGGGCGCACAGGGCTCCGCCTTTGCGAAAGGCTTTCGCTCCTTACGCTCGGCCCTCTCTATCATCCTCTCATGCCTGTGACAATCAGGCGGGGAGGGCGGCGTTTCCTCCGCGTTCTTTCTTGACAACCGCGCAACCTTGAAGCACAATTTTTCGATTACACTTTGGTGTGGATATATAAGGAGCCTGTCCATGAGCGATTACAAAAAGAGCCTGAATCTTCCCGATACATCCTTTCCCATGAAAGCCAATCTCACCCAGCGTGAACCCGAAATGCTGCGCTGGTGGGAAGAGAACAATATTTACGGAACCATGCTGGAAGCTTCGGGCAGCCGGGGCTCTTTTCGTCTGCACGATGGCCCGCCCTACGCCAACGGCCATCTGCATCTCGGCCATGCCCTGAACAAGATCCTCAAGGACATCACCATCAAGTCCCGCAACATTCAGGGGCAGCAGTCCGTGTATGTGCCCGGCTGGGACTGCCACGGCCTGCCCATCGAATTGAAGGTTGAGCACGAGCTTGGCGAAAAGAAAAAGGAAATGCCGCCGTATGCGGTACGCCGCCGCTGCCGCCAGTACGCGGACAAGTTCATCGATATCCAGCGCAAGGAATTCAAGCGCCTTGGCGTGCTCGGCGACTGGGATCATCCCTACAAGACGATGCTCCCCGAATACGAGTCCGCCACGGCTACCGAGTTGGCGAATTTCGTGGAAAAGGGCAATGTGGTCCGCAGCAAGAAGCCCATCTACTGGTGTTGCTCCTGCCAGACGGCCCTTGCCGAGGCCGAAGTGGAATATGCCGACCACAAGTCGCCGTCCATTTACGTCCGTTTCCCGCTGACCGACGACAGGCTCAAGACGGTCTTCGAGAACGCCGATCCGTCCCGCGCCTATGTGATCATCTGGACCACGACCCCGTGGACCCTGCCGAGCAACATGGCCGTGGCGCTGCATCCCGAATTCGAATATTCGCTGGTCGAATATGAGGGGAGCCAGTACGTGCTCGCCACGGAACTCGCCGAAAGCGTCGCCAAGGCGTGCGGCTGGGACATGGGCGGCGTGAAGGCCGTGGGGACCGCTACCGGGCAGCAGCTTGAACTCGTCAAGGCCCGCCATCCGTTCTACGACCGCGAGTCTCCGTTGATCCTCGGCGGCCATGTGACGCTCGATGCCGGTACCGGCTGTGTCCATACCGCTCCCGGACACGGCCGCGAGGACTACGAAGTCTGCCTCCAGTACGGCATCGACATCTATTCCCCGCTCAACGATCGCGGCGAATACCTCGACAGCGTGGAGTTTTTCGCCGGATTGCAGGTGCAGAAGGCCAACCCCAATGTCATCGAGAAGGTCAAGGAAGTCGGCAACCTGATGGGGCAGGCCGACATCACGCACTCCTATCCGCATTGCTGGCGCTGCAAAAAGCCCGTCATCTTCCGCGCCACGACCCAGTGGTTCGTGAGCATGGAGGCCAACGAACTGCGCCAGAAGGCGCTGAAGGCCATCCGCAACGACGTGGAATGGATTCCGAGCTGGGGCGAGGAACGCATCTACAACATGATCGAGCAGCGCCCCGACTGGTGCATTTCCCGCCAGCGTCTGTGGGGCGTGCCGATTCTGGCCCTGTTGTGCGAAGACTGCGGAGAGGCATGGAACGATCCCGAATGGATGCGCGACATTGCCGCCCGGTTCGCCAAGCATCCCACCGGCTGCGACTACTGGTATGAAGCCGATATGAAGGACATCGTGCCCGAAGGGTTGAAGTGCCCCAAGTGCGGCGGCCAGCACTGGAAGCGCGAATCCGACATCCTCGACGTATGGTTCGACTCCGGGACCAGCTTCGCGGCGGTGCTCGAAAAGCGCCCCGAACTGGGCTTCCCCGCCGACCTCTACCTTGAAGGCTCGGACCAGCACCGCGGCTGGTTCCATTCCTCGCTGCTCGCTTCCATCGGCACGCGCGGCGTCCCGCCCTACAAGGCGGTGCTCACGCACGGCTACGTGGTCGACGGCGAAGGCCGCAAGATGTCCAAGTCCATCGGCAACGGCATCGAGCTTGACGAGATCATCAGCAAGCACGGCGCGGAAATCATCCGTATGTGGGTGTCTTCCGTGGATTACCGCGAGGATGTGCGCATTTCGGCGGAAATCGTGAACCGCCTTGTGGACGCCTACCGCCGTATCCGCAACACCTGCCGCTACCTGCTCGGCAACCTGAAGGACGTCACGAAGGCCGACCTCGTGGACGTGAAGGATATGGACCCGCTGGATCGCTATGCCCTCGACGTCGCCGCGCGCACGCACCAGCGCGTGCAGGACGCCTATCGGGACTATGAATTCCATAAGGTCTTCCATTCGCTGCACAACCTGTGCTCCACGGACTTGTCCGCGTTCTATCTGGACATCCTTAAGGATCGCCTGTATTCCTCCGCGCCCGCGAGCCGCGCTCGTCGTTCCGCCCAGACCGCGCTGTACCACATCCTGCTGATGCTCGTGCAGGACATGGCCCCGGTCCTGAGCTTCACGGCTGAGGAAGTGTTCCGCCACATCCCCGAAGCGCTGCATCCCGGCGCGAAGAGCGTGTTCGCCTTCCAGCTCATGGACGCGGATGCCTTCCTGCTGGACGATGCTGACCGCAAGCGCTGGGAAGCCGTGCTCGCCGCGCGTACCGAAGTGACCCGCACCATCGAGCCGCTCCGCAAGGCCGGGACTGTGGGCCACGCGCTGGACACCGCCGTGACCCTGTACGCCTCGCCGGAACTGCTGGAAGTGCTCGGCGGCATCGGCACGGACCTGCGCGCCGTGTGCATCGTGTCCCAGCTCCATCTGGCTCCGCTGGCCGACGCGCCCGCCGATCTCGCTCAGGCCGACATTGCCGAATGCGGCAAGCTGGCCGTGAGCGTGGCCAAGGCCGTTGGCGAGAAATGCGAGCGCTGCTGGATCTACAGTGACGAACTCGGCTCCGATCCCGAACACCCGACGCTGTGCCCCCGCTGCGCCGCCGTTATGAAGGAACTTGCATAGTGGCAGAGCCGGGTAAGGATACTCGTTATAGAGTTGTTTTGGGCGTCGGCGTCGGCGCGCTTGTGCTCGACCAGCTGACCAAGTTGTGGGTGATGGCGTCACTGCCCTATTATGGGGCGGTGACGGTCATCCCCGGCTTCTTTGATTTGGTGAATATCCGCAATCGCGGGGCCGCGTTCGGGTTCCTCAACCGGTCGGACATCGAATGGCAGTTTTGGCTGTTCTTTGCGGCTACGCTGGTTTCGGCGGGCGTGATTTTCATGCTCGCGCGCTCGGCGCAGCGCGGCGAAAAGCTGCTGTTCTGGGGGCTTGGCATGGTGCTCGGCGGAGCCGTGGGCAACCTTGTGGACCGCATCCGGTTCCGTGCCGTTGTGGATTTTCTGGATTTCTATGTCGGCCAGTGGCATTGGCCCGCGTTCAACGTGGCGGACATCGCCATCTGTTGCGGCGCGCTGCTCGTTTGCCTCAGCATGTGGCTGAAAGGTCCGTCCGGGAGGGCTTCGTGAGTCTGTTTTCGCTTGAGTGGTGGCAGATCGCGCTGCTGTTTCTGCCCGCGTTGCTGAATTTGTGGGGCATCTGGCACGCCTTCAACCATACCTTTGAAACGCCGCTCGAGCGGGTGCTGTGGATGGTCGCGTGCGTGTTTGTTCCCGTCCTTGGCGGCGTGGCCTATGTGCTGTTTGGCTGGCGGCGTGCTCACTGACTTGAGTTCTCCCCGCAAAGGGCGTATCTTTATTATCCAAATCCTTCATTTCAGGGTAATACAATGAAAAAGCCGTATATCTTCCCCCTGCTTTTGGGTTCGCTCGTTCTGACCGGCTGTGCCAATGGCCAGATAGACGCCATGCAGATGCGTCTGAACCAGCAGGAGCAGCAGATCCGCCTTCTGAATAGCCAGCTTTCCGGCGTGCAGCCAGCACAGGCCGACACATGGGCGCAGGTTCAGTCCCTGCGTCAGGAAATGAGCGCCGTGAAAGGGCAGATCGACGACTTCAACAATGCGACGGCCGCCGCTGGCGGCCTTCCCGGTCTCGCCCAGCGCGTGAACAACCATGAGGCCGCGTTGCAGGCCATCGCCACGCAGTTCGGCATGGAACTGCCCGTGGCCGCCGTTCCGGGCGCTCCCGGCGCTGCGCCCGGCATGCCCGACGCCACCGCCGCGGCCCCCGTGC
>UMHD01003589.1_pt1 | contig 13849 bp, 9 predicted proteins | sample 1965461 | NCBI WGS metagenome assembly UMHD01 (sample SAMEA4836091, study PRJEB28245) | human gut metagenome | biome: gut microbiome; material: fecal sample | place: Denmark | collected 2008 | reverse complement strand
GCAGGTCTGCTTCTTTTCCGCTTGTTTTCACTCCGGCAATGCCCCATTCACTGCCGTAATATACGGATGGGATGCCCGGCATACAAAACAGCATGGTATACGCATTTTCCAAATCCGCCGGATTTTTAAGCAGACTTGCAATGCGGTTGACATCGTGGTTATCTAAAAAATTGTACAGGCGCAGATTTTCGTAAATACCGCCCTTTGCAAACTGCCGTCTTAAGGAATGGGCGATTTCAAAATAATTTTTATCATTGTGACTTGAATAAATGCCCTTCCAGCACTCATAATTCGTCACGGAATGCATCATATCGGGATTCGCCCACATCTTATAATCACCATGGATAATCTCGCCCATCAGCCAGAAATCTTTCTTTAATCCCTGTGTATACACCTTTAACTGCTTGAAAAATTCTTTATCAATGCAGTCTGCCGCATCAAGACGCAGTCCGTCGATATCAAAGGTTTCCACCCACATTTTTACTGCACCGAGCAGGTGGTCTACTACTGCCTTATTTTTCAGGTTCAGCTTGACTAACTCCCAGTTGCCCTGCCATGTATCATAGGAAAATGCATCACCCAGCGGTGTACTGCTGCCAAAATGCACATTGCAGAACCAGTCTTTATATATGGAAGCTTCTCCTTTTTCCTGCAAGTCCCGAAACGGTTCAAAACCTCTGCCGACATGGTTAAACACACCGTCCAGCACGATTTTAAAGCCATTTTCCTTTAATGCCCTGAAAACTTTTTGAAAATCTTTCATACTGCCTAGCCGCGAATCGGTTCTGTAATAATCCGAGGTATCATACCCGTGCCACAGTGATTCAAATACCGGTCCGAAATAAATCGTATTGACCCCCAGTGCCTTTAAATGCCCAATTCTATCCAGAACCTTTAAAATGCGGCTTCCCTGTGTCTTTTCACCCTCGTTATACTGCGGTGCACCGCAATATCCCAGCGGATAAATGTGATACACCACCGCACGGTCAAACCATGCACCGTCTACAAGTTTTACAGATGAATTTTCCGACAATTTTTCTATTGGTTCTGCGGTTATCGGCTCACCGGCTTCTGTAGTGTCTGCTCCCATGTTATCTGTTTCTTCCTCGTCACGCTTCCCAACCACAAAAAACTTTGCCGAAAATGCCGCCATTTTCGTTACCGCTCTGCCGTTTTGAGCCGTCAGAACCTCATCCTGCTTTGGTGTTGCCCCACCAAATTCCATCCAGTCCGTATCGAATACCAGTTCCGGTTTTTCATCTTCTGCCAACGGCAGTGTCACGCCGTCTGCGCGGTCTGCAAACTGGAATACACACAACAGCTGTCTGCCGTTTTCTGCCTTGCGCTTCCATGCAAACACACAGGAATGTTCCGTATCCGGGTAGTTTTGGGATACCGCATGGACCCATTCAAAGCCGTCACCGCCGTAATCGTTCCACAGCGTTTCCTCTGAAAGGTACAGGTGATTCAATGCCTGCATATACGCTGCAAATTCGCGGTGCTTCGGAAAATCCAAAAGATTCCAGTCCTGCTCCCGTTTTTCGTCCCATTCCCTGAAATGTGCAATCTCATTGCCCATAAAATTGAGTTTCTTGCCCGGATGAGCCGCCATATACGCATACAGCGCACGCGCCTGCGGAAACTTTCTGTCATAATCGCCGTTCATTTTCTGAATAATTGTCGCCTTGCCATGCACGACCTCATCATGCGAAAATGCCAGCAGATACCGCTCATCTTTAAAATAATGCATGGAAAATGTCAGCTTATTACGATTGTTTAAACGTTCTCCCGTATCTTTCTGGAAGTATTCAAGCGTATCGTGCATAAAACCCATATCCCACTTGTAAGTAAATCCAAGCCCGCCTTCCGCCACGCGCTTTGTCACACCCGGATACACCGTGGAATCCTCCGCCGCCAGCAAAATGCCACTGTGTCTGTTTACCAGTCCTTCATTCATGTTCTGTAAAAAAGCAACGGCATCCTTATTCACACCGCGCGCCGGATTGCCCTGCCAGTAAATCATATTGCTGATGGCATCCATGCGCAGACCATCTACATGGTATTCCTTCAGCCAGTAATTCGCACAGGACTGTAAAAAGGAGCGCACCTCGCCACGGGAGTGCATAAAATTACAGCTTCCCCACTCACTGTTTCCAACGTCCTTATGCGGATACTCATACAGCGCCGTTCCGTCAAACTTTGCCAGTGCATACGCATCCAGCGCAAAATGTACCGGCACAAAATCCATGATCACACCGATGTCATTGTGGTGCAGGATATCAATCATTTTTTTATAATCGTCCAGCGTGCCATACCGTGAAGTCGGACTGTAAAAGCCACTGCACTGGTATCCCCACGACTCGTCACACGGATGCTCTCCAATCGGAAGCAGCTCGATATAATTGTATCCGTACTCCTTTAAATAAGGAACTAACTGCGTGGCAAGCTCATCATACCGGTACCACCCATTCTGCGGTTTTTTCCACGAACCCGCATGGATTTCATAAATATTTAATGCCGAAGCCACCCCGTTACTGCGCTTTTTCATCCATGCATCGTCCTGAAATTCATAGCCGTACAGATTTCTTACAATCGAAGCTGAAGCAGGGCGCAGCTCCATACCATATCCGTATGGGTCACAGTGGTCCATACAGCTGCCGTCCGGCTTATAAATTTTATATTTGTACATCTGCCCCGGCTTGACCCCTTCAATATAGACCGCCCAGAAATTGCCGTCACCGATTTTATTCATCGGTGTATCCTGCCAGCCGTTAAACTCCCCGATAACACTAATCCGGACTGCCGCCGGTGCAAACACCCTGAACACCGCACCATTTTCATCTGTATGACACCCGAAAAACTCATATGCATCAAAGCTTTTTCCTGTGTAAAAACCATAATTATCCATCATAAAAACCCCCTTATTATCTTATATATAAATATTATCACAGCAATTTTTTTCTTTCAATATTGTTAAATTGTTGACAAAGTTCATGAAGTACGGTATACTATCATTGTTAATAAATTATCAATCTTAATCTACACAAAATTGGAGGTCATCAAATGTCAGAAAAGAATATTATGATTGTTGATACTGTTGAAGCACTGGAAAAGCGCATTGAAGAAGTCCGTGAAGCACAGCGGATTTTTTCAACCTATTCACAGGAGCAGGTCGATAAAATCTTTGCAGCTGCGGCACTCGCTGCCAACAAAGCAAGAATCCCTCTTGCAAAACAGGCAGTTGCCGAAACCGGCATGGGCATTGTGGAAGATAAAGTCATCAAGAACCACTATGCTTCCGAATACATTTACAATGCATACAAAGATACAAAGACCTGCGGCGTTATTGAGGAGGACAGTGCTTACGGAATCAAGCGCATTGCTGAACCGATCGGTGTCGTTGCCGCTGTTATTCCAACAACAAATCCTACCTCAACAGCGATCTTTAAGACTTTGATTTGTTTAAAAACACGTAACGGAATTATTATCAGCCCACACCCTCGTGCAAAGGAAAGCACCATTGCTGCCGCTAAGGTTGTACTGGAAGCTGCTGTTGCCGCAGGCGCACCAAAGGGCATTATCAGCTGGGTGGATGTTCCTTCTCTGGAGCTTACCAATACCCTGATGAAGGAAGCCGACATTATCCTTGCAACCGGCGGTCCGGGCATGGTAAAAGCCGCTTATTCTTCCGGCAAACCGGCTCTCGGTGTTGGCGCAGGCAATACCCCGGCAATCATTGATGCTTCGGCTGATATTATTCTTGCGGTCAACTCCATTATTCATTCAAAAACTTTTGATAACGGCATGATTTGTGCTTCCGAGCAGTCTGTCATTGTCGATACCGCCGTTTACAAACCGGTCAAAGAGGAATTTACAAAGCGTGGCTGTCATTTCCTTGCAAAAGATGAAATCGACAAAGTCCGTAAGACCATTATCATCAACGGCTCATTGAATGCCAAGATTGTCGGTCAGAGTGCTTATACGATTGCCAAACTCGCCGGTGTCACCGTTCCTGAAGACACAAAGATTTTAATCGGCGAAGTCACTTCTGTGGATATTTCAGAAGAATTTGCCCATGAAAAGCTCTCTCCTGTACTGGCTATGTACAAGGCAAAGGATTTTAACGATGCAGTTGATAAGGCAAGCCACTTAATCGCAGACGGCGGCTATGGTCATACTTCTTCTCTTTATATTAATACCGCAACGGAAAGCGAAAAGGTTGCCGTATTCTCAGAAGCAATGAAGACCTGCCGTGTATTAATCAACACCCCTTCTTCCCACGGCGGAATCGGTGATCTTTACAACTTTAAAATGACACCTTCCCTCACACTGGGCTGCGGATCATGGGGCGGCAACTCTGTTTCTGAAAATGTCGGTGTAAAGCATCTGATTAACGTAAAAACCGTTGCTGAAAGGAGAGAAAATATGCTTTGGTTCCGTGCCCCTGAAAAGGTGTATTTTAAGAAGGGCTGTCTGCCTGTTGCTTTAAATGAATTAAAAACGGTTATGGGAAAGAAACGCGTCTTTATCGTAACCGACCAGTTCTTATATAAAAACGGCTATACAAAATGTGTCACAGATAAACTCGATGAAATGGGTATTGTGCATACCACATTTTACGATGTAGCCCCGGATCCGACACTTGCCTGCGCACAAGAAGGTGCAAAAGCCATGCGTCTGTTTGAGCCGGACTGCATTATCGCTATCGGCGGCGGTTCCGCTATGGATGCCGGTAAGATTATGTGGGTAATGTATGAACATCCGGAAGCTGATTTCATGGATATGGCAATGCGCTTTATGGATATCCGCAAACGTATTTACACCTTCCCGAAAATGGGCGAAAAAGCTTATTTTATCGCTGTTCCGACTTCTTCCGGTACAGGTTCCGAGGTAACACCGTTTGCCGTTATTACAGACCAGGATTCCGGTATCAAATATCCGCTTGCAGACTACGAGCTGCTTCCTAAAATGGCAATTATTGATGCCGACATGATGATGGATCAGCCGAAGGGCTTAACTGCCGCTTCCGGTATTGATGCCTTAACACATGCGCTGGAGGCTTACGCTTCTATTATGGCAACCGACTACACAGACGGTCTTGCTTTAAAGGCAATGAAAAATATTTTCACTTATCTGCCTGCGGCTTATGAAAACGGTCCGCATGATGCCAAAGCCCGTGAACAGATGGCAACCGCATCTACGATGGCTGGTATGGCATTTGCCAATGCATTTTTAGGGGTATGCCACTCTATGGCACATAAACTGGGTGCTTTCCACCACCTGCCGCACGGTATTGCCAATGCCATTTTAATTACCGATGTCATGCGTTTTAATGCCGCAGAAGTACCGGAAAAAATGGGTACATTTTCACAGTATGCATATCCGCACTGCAAGGAACGTTACTTAGAATGTGCAAACTTCCTTGGTATTCAGGGCAAGAATGACGATGAAAAATTTGAAAACTTCCTTACCGCTATCGAAGAATTAAAAGCAAAGGTCGGTATTAAAAAGACAATTAAAGATTACGGCGTAGATGAAAAATATTTCTTAGATACATTAGATGACATGGTAGAACAGGCCTTTGATGACCAGTGTACCGGTGCAAATCCTCGTTATCCGCTCATGCGTGAAATCAAGGAAATGTATTTAAAAGCTTACTACGGTAAATAAATCTGCTGCTGATTTGTGATTTGTGACATTATGATATTTGCCGGTATGGCAGAAAGGATATGAATATGAACAACTGCATTTCTAAAAAAGATACCAAAGCCGTTTACAAAGACGGCAATACAGTCCGCAAGGTTTTTGCCCCGGACTACAGCAAAACCGATGTTTTGTATGAAGCGTTAAATACAGCCCGTGTTGAAGACACTGGGCTGGATATTCCAAAGATTTTAAGCGTTTCCGTAGAAGACGGTCAGTGGGTTATCACCAGTGAATATGCAAAAGGGGTAACGCTGACACAATTAATCAAGGAACACCCTGAAAATATTGACAGCTACGTGCATGCCATGGTAGATTATCAGATTGCTTTTAATAAGCGCTCCAACCCACTGCTGTTAAAGTTAAAGGATAAGCTGGTGCGCCAGATTAATGAACTGGAACTGGATTCCAACATTAAATATGAGCTGTCTACCCGGCTGGAATCGCTGCCAAAGCACAACAAGCTCTGCCACGGCGACTACTGCCCGGACAATATCCTTGTTGAAACGGACGATGCCGGAAAGATTACCGCTATCACTGCCGTTGACTGGGTTCATGCCACACAGGGCAATGCCAGTGCCGATGTTGCCAACACATATTTAATGTTAAAGCTGGTAGATGAAAGCTTTGCGGAAAAATATCTTGTTGATTTCTGCAAAAAGACCCATACCGACCGCCGCTACGTCCATTCATGGCTTCCAATCGTAGCTGCCGCCCGTATGACAAAACATATTCCTGAAGAAAAAGAACTGTTAGAATCGATGATTGATGTGTGTGATTATCAATAATAACGTGCAGCTACCATAAATGGTGCGCCAAGGCAGGCGCACCGCAAAAAAAGCGGTATTCCAAATGCTGGTGGAATACCGCTTTTTTCTTATGAAAGCACATTTTCCATGCTCTTTAAGCTGATTAAAAGCGTTGATGTATTATGTAACATTGCTGATGTTGTCGGCGCAAGCACACCTGCAACACCCAGCACTATCAGACCCGAATTAAAGCCTACTATCGTTCTGTAGTTCTTATGAATCCGTTTCATCAGTCCGTTACTGATTGCTTTTAATGTCACGATTTCATACAGATTATCCGCACCTACCGTTACATCGGCAATCTCCCTTGCAAGCTCTGCACCGTCGCTGATTGCAATCCCTACATCTGCTGCTGACAATGCCGGTGAATCGTTGATACCGTCACCAATCATGACAACCTTCCGTCCTGCCTTCTTTTCCTTTTCAATAAAGGAAGCCTTATCCTCCGGCAGAACTTCTGAATAATATTCATCCACACCGACACGCTTTGCAATCGAACCTGCGGTACGCTCGCTGTCACCGGTCATCATAACAACCTTTGAAATGCCTGCACATTTCAAAGAATTAACAACGGCTGCAGCTTCTTCGCGCAGTGGGTCTTCAATGCAGATTACAGCCTCTAAGACACCTTCAATCGCCAGATAGAGGTGTGAATATTCTGACGGCAGTTCTTCAAAGCGCTGTTCCATTCCTGCCGGAATAATACACTTTTCATCTTCAAAAACAAAGTGATAACTGCCGATCACTGCCTTTTTATCATTAATGGTTGTAGAAATGCCGTGTGCGACAATATACTGCACCTTAGAGTGCATTTCTTCATGTACCAGATTCTTTTTACGTGCCGCATCAACCACTGCTTTTGCCATAGAATGCGGAAAATGCTCCTCAAGGCATGCCGCAATCCGGAGCAGCTCGTCCGGTGTTTTTCCGTTAAAGGAAACTACATCCACAACAGTCGGCTGTGCTTTGGTAAGCGTACCGGTCTTATCAAAGACAATCGTATCCGCTTCTGCCATTGCTTCCAGATATTTTCCGCCTTTAACGGTAATATCGTAGACACTTGCCTCACGAATTGCAGACAATACGGATATCGGCATAGCAAGCTTTAACGCACATGAAAAGTCTACCATTAAGACAGACAACGCCTTTGTCACATTTCTTGTAAACAGATAAGTGAGTGCCGTTCCGCCGAGTGTATAAGGCACAAGTCTGTCGGCAAGGTGTTCTGCCTTGCTTTCGAGTGAAGATTTTAACTTCTCAGATTCTTCAATCATCGTTACAATCTTTTCAAACTTGCTTGAACCGTTGACCTGTTTTACCTGAATCGTCAGCCCGCCTTCCTCAACAACCGTTCCCGCATAAACAGATGCCTGTTCTGCCTTGCGTACCGGCAGGGATTCCCCTGTAAGGGACGCCTGATTGACCATGGCTTCACCACTGCTTACAATACCGTCAAATGGAATGACATTGCCCATATGGACAACCACTTTATCCCCTGCCTGAATATTTTCAGCCGGTACTAAAACTTCCTGTCCGTCACTGACAAGCCATACTTTGCCGATATTTAAAGACATGCTTCTTGCAAGGTCGCCCACTGACTTTTTATGTGTCCATTCTTCCAGAATCTCACCGATTCCAAGCAGGAACATCACAGAACCCGCTGTGTCGAAATCGCCGCGGAATATAGACACGCCGATTGCCGTTCCGTCCAGTACCGGCACTTCGATTTTACCGTGTGCCAGACACTTGATGCCTTCCCAGATATAACGGACAGACTTTATCGTGGCAGCCACTGCCCGCACCGGATACGGTAAAAACAGCTTGCTTCCACAGCGGAGTACCACTTTGTTGACAAGCTTGTCCCAGTATTCCTGATTGAGTTCCCTGCCGGAATTCTGTATAAAAACGTCCGGCACATCGACTTTACTGTACGCAAACCGCTGGAATGCCTTAATAATTTCCGCGCGGCCGCCTACATATGTTACCGCAACATCACACGTCCGCTGATATACTTTTACAGATGTAATATACTTGTTCGTACTCAGATAGTATTGCAGCGTATCTGCTTCCTCAAACGTCATGCGTTTTTGTATCAGATGAACATGCAGTCTGCCGCGGATTTCATGTTTGATGACAAACTTCATACTTTTCTCCATTCCGCAGGCATTTTTATTGCCTTCTAAAAACTATTCTGCATCCTCAGCTTCTGCTGCTTCTTCTGTGTCCTCTACGAAATCTGATTCGTCATCAATAACAGCTTCCTTTGCGGCTCTGTCTTCGTTAATCTGCTGTGCTTCCGCATAGATATCCTCTGCGTGTTCCTGAATGTTTGTAGCAGTCTTCATGACACATTCCTTGGCACGAAGTACGGCTGCTGTGCAGTTTGCATACAGTTTTCTTGCATCTTCACTTGCTAAAATCTTAATTCCCGCAGTACCGAATAATACGCCTGCTGCAAATAATCCTGTGTGCTTTGTGTCAATTTTCTTGAAGTTCTTTAACATAATAAAATCCTCCTGTTTTTGCCATTTTTTTGTTTATCAGCTATTTTAATGCCGTTAAGATAAAATTTCCACTACTTTTTGCCTTGTTGAGAAATCTTATCATTATCTCATTCATCAAGCCTCCATCTGCTCAATGCCGGCAACTGTAAATCCGGCTCTTGCTACGGCAGTTCTTAAATCTGTATCCTCAACCGGTCTGTCCAACTGCACAACCGCAATATTCTTTTTCAAATTCACCTGTGCCGATGCACCATCAATCTGATTGATATACTTTTCTACGGTATTTTTACAGTTTTCACAGTGCATGCCTTCAATACTGATAATCTTGGTAGCAATGACTTCACCAGCAAGCTTTTTCTTTTTTTGCTTTGGCTCACTGCCACCACCGCCACAGCAGCCGCCTTCGCCCTTAAAGTGTGCAAAGCTTCCGCGAAATGCAAATAAAACAAGTACCACCAGTACTGCAATAATTATAATTGTTCCCATCTTTTTTCTTCCTCTCTGTCACCCGGCTGACCCGCTACTACACATTTTACTTTCTGTCCCTGTGTATAGCCGCATGCTTCCAGCCCGCACTGGACAATCTGATTCCACGTTGCCATCGACACGGTAATGGTGCTGTTATCTTCTAATTCCACCAGACATACCCCGTCCTGCACCGGAAGTCCCGACACCTTGTACGTTCCGCGCCGACTGACAGCACCGATTTCCTCAAGCATATTCATCATGCGGTAAACGGTTGCCATTCCGATTTTACTGTCGCGCCGGGCTGCTTTGTAATAAATCTCCTTACAACAGGAACATTCCTCTTTTAAAATAACATCCAGCAGAATCTGCCGCTGCTTTGTAATCCGGCAGCCGCGCTCCCGCAGCTTTTCAATAATATTTTCTTTCCTCATCTGTGTCCGCTGATAGCGTTCCAGACTGTTCTGATTACTCTCCATAAATACCAGCCCTCTTATTGATAATTTTTTTCAATCCTCTATGGGTTAGTATACTCTTATTTGTGTTAGTTGTTAATAACTTTTATTGATTTTTTTTATCAATAATGTTCTTTATTTCGTGCAGTACCGCCTCTGCAAGCCGCTGATGTCCTTCCTCGTCCAGATGCTCTCTGTCGGCGGCTCCCGGCTGTGCATAATCCGCGGCATTTAAAAATGCCAGCCCGTATTTTTCACTGACTTTACGATACTCCTCTGCCAGTCCCTTTGAGACGGCAACAGAATTTTCATTAAACTCCGTATCAAAGCCTTTTTCCCAGACACCCTCTCCCAGATGAATCGGTGAAATCAGTAAAATGGGCGTATCTTTTGCAAACCGCTGTGCCTGCTCTATCAGTTTTTCAACACCTTTTGCTATCACACCGGCAGATGCGCCGTAAACTGTCTTGCAGTCATTTGTGCCGAGCATAATCACAATGCAGTCCAGCAGACGATGGGTTTCAAGCAGTGTCGGAAACAACTGTGTTCCCCGTCTGCCTTCGCGGAACGGGTCGTCAAATACCGTTGTCCTGCCGCAAAGTCCTTCCTCTATCACACGGTATTCCTGCAATCCCAGTTTTTCATTTATAATGCTTGTCCAGCGCACACCCCAGCCGTAGCGGTCTGTTGTCGCCGGAACCAGTCCATACGTATTTGAATCTCCAAAACATAAAATCTGCTTCATCGCGCCACCTCTCTTTCCTGCATTTCTCCTGCACTTTTTTTGCCGCATGTCTTATGTAAAACCGGTTCGTTCCCATTTTCCGGAAAATGTTGTCCTGTCACTGCCTGCACACAGGTCTTTGACAACTTCGCCTGCAATAATCAGTCCCGCAACGGACGGAACAAATGCTACACTTCCCGGAATGTCCCTGCGCTCCGTACATTTATGTTTTGCCCCCGGCGGGCAGATACAGTTTGTACGGCAGCTGATGGACATATCTTCAATCGGCCTTGTCGGTTTTTCTTCTGAATAGACAACTTTAAGCTTTTTTACACCACGCTTTTTTAACTCGCGGCGCATGACTTTTGCCAGCGGACAGACCTTTGTCTTATAAATATCTGCCACTTTAAACTGGCTGCCGTCTAACTTGTTGCCCGCACCCATGCTGCTGATAATCGGAATTTGCATTTCCTGTGCCTTCATTACAAGCGCGATTTTTGCCGTCACCGTATCCACGGCATCGACAATGTAATCATATTCATCAAACGGAAATTCCTCTGCATTTTCAGGCAGGAAAAAACACTTGTGAATTCTTACGTCCGCCTGCGGATTAATTTCTGCGATTCTTTCTGCCATCACTTCTGCCTTATATTTTCCGACTGTTTTTCTGGTCGCTATAATCTGTCTGTTTAAATTCGTCAGGCATACTTTATCATCATCAATCAGGTCAAATGCACTGACACCGCTTCGTACAAGTGCTTCGACCACATAACCGCCTACACCTCCGACACCAAACACAGCAACCCGTGACTGTGCCAGCCGCTCCATTGCTTCTTTTCCAAGCAAAAGCTCTGTTCTTGAAAATTGCGTGAGCATCTGTTTATTCTCCTTTATCCTAGTAATCCGATAGGATAAATTCTATAACAGTTTTCCGCTTTTGTCAATTCATTTCGATAACCGTATCGGCAATCGCCATGGTTGACTTTCTGTGGGACACCAAAAGAATCTGCTTTCCCTGCTTTTCCGTATACAGACTCTTTAAAATAATGCTTTCGTTCAGACTGTCAATATTGCTGGTTGGCTCGTCTAAGAAGATGACCGGACAGTCATGTAAGAACGCGCGTGCAATGCCGATTCGCTGGCGTTCCCCGCCGGAGAGTGAATCGCCAAGTTCTGAAAGCTTTGTGTCATACCCGTTTGGCAGGGATTCGATAAATTCGTGAATCGCTGCCTTTTTCGCCGCCGCACACACTTCCTCTCTGGTCGCATCTGCCTTTGCCACTTTGATATTATTTTCAATCGTATCCTGAAATAAAAACGTTTCCTGTGTGACATAGGAAATGTGTCTGCGCAATGCTTCCGTATTGATTTCATTGACATTTTTACCGCCGTACGTAATTGCACCGCCGTCTGTTTCGTAAAAACGCATCATCAGCTTTAACAGGGTGGACTTTCCGCAGCCACTCTTTCCTAAAATACCGTAAATGCGGTCCGGCTTAAATTCTGCCGAAAAATCCGAAAAGACATGGCGTGTACTGCCGTCCGTTTCGCTGTAAGTAAAGTCGAGATGCTCTGCCGCAATCACACCGTCTGCCGCAGCCGCACCGTCGGTCACATCTTCCACGACCGGTTCTTCCTCTAAAAGATTTAATACACGGTTTCCGCTTGCAAGTGTCTGTGTCAGATTGTTTGAAAGTGCGGATAATGCCGATACCGGTCCGAAGGAACCAAGCATTGCAACCGTACAAATCAGTACCGCGTTAAAGGACACTGTTCCGTCCCAGTAAAGGTTCATACTGACTGCAAGCATAGATGCTCCCGCAAGTAAAATCACGGCATCGGTTACAATCCGCTGTACCGCTTCGTTGCTCTTTAAACGGCTGTTGACCTTTTCAAGAGAATCAGTATAGCCCTCAATATTTTTCAGACGTTTTTCCTTTGCCTGATACTGGATAATTTCTTCCATGCCGTAGAGATTGTCAAGCACCGCCGTATTTAATCCGCCATACTGCTTCCGGTACTGTCCGCCCAGCGCACTGCCGAGTTTTCCGTTTACCAGTGGGATACCCGCACCCACGATAACATAAAATACAAAAGCAAGAAGTCCGAGCCGCACATCAAACCGTCCGATAAAAATGCTCATAAACAGCGATGTAATAATTGCTATCGCAATAGGAGAAATTGTATGCGCATAAAATACTTCAAGTAACTCAATATCGGTTGTGATAATGGAAATCAGATTTCCCTTGTCACTGCCGTCTAACTTTGCCGGTGCAAGCTTTCGCAGTGCCGCAAATACCTGATGACGGATTTCTGCAAGCAGTTTAAATGCAATGTAGTGGTTGCTTGCCTGCTCCGCATACCGCAGGATACCGCGCAGTACCGAAAATACCGCAAGGAGTGTAAATATCACCGAAAGCTTTAATCCGCCGGTCAGTCCAAGCAAGGTTGTCAGTCCGTATGCACCTAAGACGGTGATAAATGTCGCCATCAGATTGCCCACACAGCCCATTAATACTGCGAGGCACATTTTAGAAAGCAGGGGACGGATCATGCCAATCAGTCCTGCCATTACCTGTATACCGCTTCTTGATTTCATTTATACCGCCTCCTCTCTGAAATGCTCTAATTCCTGCTGTTTGTTAAACAGCGCCGCATAGGCTTTATTCTGTGCCATAAGCTGTTCGTGGGTTCCGCTTTCTGCGATTTTTCCCTGTTCCATATATAAAATTTTATCTGCTGCGGTCACATTTGCCAGTCTGTGTGAAATCAGAATAACAGACTTTTCACGTGCCAGATTCTGTACAATTTCCATGATTTTATTTTCGCTTTCCACATCGACGTTGGAAGTGGCTTCATCAAAAATGTAAACCGGACTATCATGCAGTAAGGCGCGGGCCAGTGCCAGACGCTGTTTCTGTCCGCCGGAAAGATTCGCACCCTTTTCCAGAATTTCCATATCCAGTCCGCCGTTTTCTTCAACAAAGCCAAGCAGGTCGACCTGTCCGAGTGCTTCCCGCATTTCCGGTTCGGAAGCAGTTTCACAGCCCATTGCCAGATTTTCGCGCACCGTGCCTTTAAAAATATAGCTGTCATGCGTGATTCTTGTAATCTTTTTCATCAGCCCTTCTGTCGTAAAATCAGACAACACTTCGCCGCCTAAGGTAATCACGCCGGACTGCGGTCTGT
>UMHD01013969.1_pt1 | contig 14586 bp, 8 predicted proteins | sample 1965461 | NCBI WGS metagenome assembly UMHD01 (sample SAMEA4836091, study PRJEB28245) | human gut metagenome | biome: gut microbiome; material: fecal sample | place: Denmark | collected 2008 | reverse complement strand
GCCCGATGAGGACCGCCTTGATCCGGGTGGAGCCCAGCTCGATGCCCAGGACGGCCTGGCCGGAGGTGATAATTTCCTTGCGTTCCATAAAAATCTGTCTCCTTACTTATTCCGTTCCTTGATCTTGGCAAAGATGCTCTGGAGGACGATAAAGAAGCACAGCAGAGCGGCGGTGAGCACGTTGGGCCAGGACGAGGCCAGCTTGCCGTTGAACTGCACAATGGAGGCGATGGTGCCGTTGATGAGCACGCCGAACAGGGTGCCGATCACATTGCCCACGCCGCCGGTGAGCAGGGTGCCGCCGATGACCGAGGAGGCGATGGCGTCCATCTCCAGGCCGGTGGCCTGATTCACGCTGGCGGACATGGTGTTCATGCAGTAGCAGATGCCGCCGATGGAGCACAGGAAGGAGGAGAGCACATAGGCCTTCATCTTGGTGGCCTTCACGTTCAGGCCCATCATGGCGGCGGACTGCTCGCTGCCGCCCACGGCGTACAGGGCCCGGCCGAACTTGGTGTAGCGGAGCATCAGGAAGATGACCACCAGCACCGCCAGGGCAATGACCACGCCGATGCCCACATAGGGCATGATCAGCTTGCCCGCCCGGTTGATGGTGCCGCCGAAGGGCAGGTAGATGCGGAAGTTGGCCATGTCATAGAAGGTCTGGTCCGCCTCGGCGGTGATGGACAGCTGCTCGGTGGAGATGACCGCCGTCATGCCCCGGGCAAAGAACATGCCCGCCATGCTGACGATAAAGGGCTGGATCTCCAGATAGCCCACGCAGAAGCCCTGCACCAGGCCGAAGACGATGCCGATGGCCAGCACCAGCAGGATGATGGTGGGGGCGCTGGCCCAGCCCCAGTTGTTCAGGCCGTAGGCAATGATCATACAGTCCATGGCGATGAGGGAGCCCACGGAGATGTCGATGCCGCCGGTGAGCATGACGCAGGTCATGCCGCAGGCCACGCAGATCAGGCCCGCGTTGCTGCGCAGCACGTTCAAAAAGGTCTGGACCGTGGTGAAGCCCTTGCTGGCGTAAGCCACGCAGCCCGCCGCATACAGAACGAAAAACAGTACGATGGTGATGATCAGCAGGGTGGTGTTGCTGTTCATCTGCTTGCGCTCTTTCAGCGCGTTTGCCGGTTTCATACGCCCACCGCCCCCTTTACTTCTTTCTCCGCCTGCCGCTTGGCGGACAGCTTTTTAAAGAACGCCTTCACCGGAGGCGCCTGGACCGCCACGATGACAATGACGATGACCGCCTTGAACACCGGGTTGACGGCGCTGGACACGCCCAGGTTGTACATGGTGGTGGTGATGGCCTGGATGGTGTAGGCGCCGATGATGGAGCCGGCCAGGTTGAACTTGCCGCCGGCCAGGCTGTTGCCGCCCAGGGCCACCGCCAGGATGGCGTCCAGCTCGAAGTTCAGGCCGATGTTGTTGGTGTCGGCGCTGGTGATGCGGGAGGAGGCCACCACGCCGGCGATGCCGGCGCACAGGCCGCACAGTACATAGCACAGGAAGATGATCTTCTGGGAGTTCAGGCCGGCGATGCGGCTGGCCTTCTTATTGATGCCCACGGACTGGATGTACAGGCCCAGGGCGCTCTTTTTCAGCACGATGGTGACCACGGCAATGCACACCGCCGCGATGATCAGGGGGGTGGGCACGGGGCCGATGTAGCCGCCGAACATGGCGAAGGCGTCGTTGCGCACATAGACGATCAGGTTGTTGCACACCAGCAGGCCGATGGCCCGGGCGGCCGTCCACAGAATCAAGGTGGCCACCATGGGCTGGATGTTCAGATAGGCCACCAGGGCGCCGTTGAAGGCGCCGCAGACGCAGCCCACCACCAGGGCGGCCAGCACGCCCACGATCAGGGGAACGGCCAGCTCGGTGGCCTGGGGGGCGGCGGCGCCCGCCAGCAGGGTGCAGCACACGCCGGCGCTCAGGGCCATGACGGAGCCCACCGAGATGTCGGTACCGGCGGAGGCGGAGACCACCAGGGTCATGCCGATGGCCAGGATGGCCACCTCGCTGCCGCGGTTCAGGATGTTCACCAGACGGCCGCTGAGCAGCTCGTTCTGGATTCCGATTTTGAAGAACTCATAAAAATCCCGGCCCTGGGACACGTCGTAGATCATGTTGACACACAGCACCAGGATCATGCAGAAAATGGGCAGGAACAGCTGCTGCTGGGTGAGTTTCTTTAGCTTACTCATGTTCACTCGCACCTCCCGCAATGGCGGCCATGACCCGCTCCTGGGTCAGCTCGCCGTCCAGCTCGCCCACCTTGGCGCCGTCCCGGAGGACCGCCATCCGGTTGCAGGTCCGGAGCATCTCCTCAATCTCGGAGGAGATGAACATGATGCTCTTTCCCTCGCCGGCCAGCTGGATAATCAGCTTTTGAATTTCGGTCTTGGTCCCGATGTCGATGCCCCGGGTGGGCTCGTCCAGGATCAGGAAGTTGGGGTCGGTGGCCAGCCACCGGGCCAGGATGGCCTTCTGCTGGTTGCCGCCGGAGAGCTGCTTGATGGGGGTCTCCCGGCTGGCGGTCTTGATCTGGAGCAGGTCGATGTACCGGTCGGCGATCTCCTCCTGCTTGGCCCGGGACAGCTGGTTGAAGGTGCCCCGCTTGGCCTGGAGGGCCAGGATGATGTTCTCCCGCACGGACAGGTCGCCGATGATGCCCTCCGCCTTCCGGTCGTCGGGCAGCAGGCCCATGCCCAGATTCATGGCGTCGATGGGCTGGTTGATCCTGACCTCCTTGCCCTTCACCTTCAGGGTGCCGGTCTGGGCCTTGTCGGCGCCGTAGATGGACCGGGCCAGCTCGCTGCGGCCGGAGCCCAGCAGGCCGGTGAGGCCGATGACCTCGCCCTTGTGGATGTCCAGGTCGAAAGGCTTGATGGTGCCCTTGTGGCTCAGGCCCCGGGCGGAGATCTCCAGGGGGGCCTCCTTGTCGTAGGTGAAGCCCTCGGGCTTGATGGAGGCCAGGTCGTCGAAGTCCTTGCCCATCATGGCGGCCACCAGCTTCACCCGGGGCAGCTCGGCCACCGGGTACTCGCCCACCAGGGTGCCGTTGCGCAGCACGGTGATCCGGTCGCACACGGCGTACACCTGCTCCAGGAAGTGGGTGACGAACACGATGCCCACCCCCTGCTCCTTCAGCTGGAGCATCATCTTAAAGAGCTTCTCCACCTCGCTGTCGTCCAGGGAGGAGGTGGGCTCGTCCAGAATCAGGGCCTTACAGTCCATGTCCACCGCCCGGGCGATGGCGATCATCTGCTGGAGGGCCAGGGAGTAGTTCTCCAGGTTCTGGGTCACGTCCACCTTGATGTCCAGCCGCTTGCACAGCTCGTCCGCCTTCTTGTTCATGGTCCGGCGGTCGATGGTGTGGAAGGGGGTCATGGGCTCCCGGCCGATGTACAGGTTCTCCGCCACGCTCAGGTTGGGGCACAGGTTGACCTCCTGATACACGGTGGAGATGCCCACCTTCTGGGCATCCAGGGTGGAGTGGTTTTTCACCGGTCCCTCGATCCCGTTCACCCGGATCTCGCCGGCCTCAAAGTCGTTGATGCCGGTGAGGCACTTGATCAGGGTGGATTTTCCGGCACCGTTCTCCCCCATGAGGGCGTGAATCTCCCCCTTGCGCAGGGTGAAGTCCACATTGTCCAGCGCCTTGACGCCGGGGAAGGTCATGCAGATTCCCCGCATCGTCAGCACAATGTTTTCTTCCATGTCGCGTCACCTCTGTCATTATTCGGAATTTAGAATGAAATAGGGAGGACCCCATGTGTTGATAATATGGGGTCCTCCCTGTGGGGTCCTATCCAGGCCTCCGCAAATTAGTTGGGAGGAATTAGTAAGGACGGGCGTCCAGCACTTCCTGGGTCACGTGGATGATGGGCATGGTCTCGCCGTTCACGGTGATCTCAGACACGATGTCCTCGGCGGCGAACCAGGACTCCTCCATGTAGATCTCCTTCTCAGGAGTCTCGCCAGCCTCCAGCTGCTTGATGACCTCGTCCACGAAGGGAGCGGCCATGGGGTTACACTCGAAGGTGGCGTTCAGGTTGCCCTCCAGAACGTGCTGCACAGCGGGCTTGTTGGAGTCGAAGGAGACGATGATCACATCGCCGTCCACGCCGTAGCTCACGCCGGCGGCGTCCATAGCGGTCATAGCGCCGTAGGCCTCGTTATCGTTCTGGCAGATGACCACGTTGAACTGGCCGGAATAGCTCTGGCAGTAGGACTCCATGACCTCCTGGCCGCCGGCCTCAGTGAAGTCGCCGTTCTGGGAATCCAGGATGGTCCAGCCCTCACGGTCGGCGATCTCCTTGAAGCCGTCGGTACGGCCGATGGTGGCGGAGGCGCCGGTGGAGCCCTCGATGACCAGGGCGTTGATCTCGGTGATGCCCTTGGCCTCGGCGTAGGCCTTCAGCCACTCGCCGCAGGCCAGACCCTCGGTCTTAAAGTCGGAGCCCACCCAGGAGACGTACTTGTCGGAGTCGTCGATGGTACGGTCGATGACGATGACGGGGATACCGGCGTCCTCACACTCGGTCAGCACGGCGTCCCAGCCGGTGGAGACGATGGGGTCAACGATGATGTAGTCCACGCCCTGCTGGATGAAGTTACGGATGGCGTCCAGCTGGACAGCGGAGTCGTTGTCGGCGTCGCTGAAGACCAGCTCATAGCCGTTGGCGGCGCTGAACACGTCCTGGGCGGACTTGGTGGAGGCGGTGCGCCAGTCGGACTCGTGGCCCACCTGAGCGAAGCCCACGGTGATCAGGTCGCCGCCGGAACCGGAGCCGGAGGTGGAGGCGTCCGCACCGGAGCCGGAGGCGGCGCCGGAGCCGGAAGTGGAAGAACCGGTGTTGCCGCCGCAGGCAGCCAGGGAGAGAGCCATCGTCAGGCCCAGGGTCAGGGCAAGAACTTTCTTTTTCATTCTGAATCGCTCCTTTTTCGATTTTCCAGGATTAAGCCCGAACCGGATTCGCTCGCATGTTGTATTGCAGGTTGTCCGGACTTCTTGACCGAAGTATACTCCCGGAACCCCCCCGCTGTCAATAATTTGTTCGTATAATTTGTGTTTTCATCCGAACAAACAATACAAATCGTGTCAAAACCGCCGTCAAAAACCAGTACAATTTTGTAAATTCTCTGTTTTCGTTCTCTTTTTCCATTGCAAATAAGATTTTTGTTTACTTTTTCCCCGCATTTTTCTTGTAATTTCAGTTAATAGTTTGTTAAAAACTCTTTGTAAAAATGGACAAGTTCGAAATTCCGACGGATTATTCTCCGGCACATTTGACAAATAGCACAAAAAATTAGAAGAAAATGTGAGGGCCTCCTGGGCAATCCTCTCCCCGTCCGGAGGCCGCTCGCTCCGGGACCAGCGATTTCTCTCCAGACAAATCTGAAAATTGTATTGAAAAGAGCAGGCAAATATGCTATGCTGGGTTTAATTGAAAGCCACGACTGGAGGGACTTGTCCCATGGCACCCAAATATCAGATGGTGGCGGACTCGCTCCGGACCGATATTCTGGACGGAGTCTACCAAAAGCGCATGCTTCTGCCCACCGAACAGCTCCTGTGCCAGCAGTTTCAGGTCAGCCGCCAGACCGTGCGGCAGGCCCTGGCCCTGCTGGTCTCGGAGGGGCTGATTGAGCGCCGGCAGGGCAGCGGCTCCCACATCCGGGACCGGTCCAAGCCGGCCCCCATGCCCCACCGCTCCATTGCGGTCATCACCACCTACATCAGCGACTACATCTTCCCCAGCATTTTGAGAGAGGTGGAAAACGTCCTCTCCGACCACAACAGCGCCCCCCTGCTCTTTGCCACCCAGAACCAGGTGTCCAACGAGCGGAAGGTGCTCAATACCCTTCTGGACCTGACCTCCCTGGACGGGGTGCTGGTGGAGGGGACCAAGACCGGCCTGCCCAACCCCAACCTGGACCTGTACCGCCGGCTGATCGACCGGGGGGTCCCCCTGGTCTTTATGAACGGCAACTACCCCGAGCTCACCGACAGCCTCTCGGTGCTGGACGACAACGCCACAGGCGGCCGGATGCTGGTGGACTACCTCCACCAGAAGGGCCACCAGCGCATCGCGGGCATCTTCAAAAACGACGACATCCAGGGCCACCAGCGCTACGCCGGCTATGCCGACGCCCTGCGCACCCTGGGCCTCCCCTTCGAGGACCAGCAGGTCTTCTGGTACAGCACCGAGGCCAAGGAATCCCTGTTTTTGGACGGAACGGGGGTCAAGTACCTGGAGCAGGTCCTCCCCGGCTATACGGCGGTGGTGTGCTACAACGACGAGATCGCCAGCCGTCTGGTGGCCCAGCTGGTGAAGCGGGGAATCTCCATCCCGGAGGATATGGCCGTGGTCAGCTTTGACAACAGCCAGTACAGCGAGATGACCACCCCCCGCATCACCTCCCTGTCCCACGGCACCCACAACGTGGGCCGGATGGCGGCCGAGCTTCTGATGCACCTGTTTGAAGGGGTCCCCTGCCAGTCCCAGGTGGCCCCCTGGACGCTGGTCCAGAAAGAGAGCAGCTGAACATGGCAGATGACAAACCGGGAGGCGGCTAAAAGCCGCCTCCCGGTTTAAGACCGTCGAAAAAGTGGCAAAAGCCACTTTTTCGAATGGGATCGAATGCCCTGAATGCCTTGCATGGCAAGGCGTTCAGCGAGCGCAGCGAGGACTTTTCCGCCGCGCAGCGGCGGGAAAGCAACGGCATTTTTGGAAAATCAGGGATTGACTTTTTCCGTCCATCTGGTATAGTATAGGACGCTCCATCTGCTGCCGAGTAGGTGGAAGGCATTTATTGATGTATCGATAGGCCTTTGGTAGATACATCGGTAAATGCATTTTTTTATGTTCAAGGAGGAATGTTCCGCATGGCATGGCTCTACTTATGCATCGCAGGGGTGATGGAGGTATTCTGGTCCACCTGCATGAAATTTTCCCACGGATTTACAGACCTGAAGTTCTCCGTCTTGACCATCGTGGGGATGATCGTCAGCTTCGCCTTTCTCTCCCAGGCCACCAAGGTGCTCCCGCTGGGGACCGCCTACGCCATCTGGACGGGAATCGGCGCCCTGGGGGCCCTGATCGCCGGCATCATTCTGTTCAAGGAACCGACCGCCCCCGCCCGGCTCTTCTTCGCCGCCCTGCTCCTGGTGGGTATCCTGGGCCTGAAGGCCACGTCCGGACACTGAGCGGCCCTCTCCCCCCAAAAAGGACACGACATAGGTCGTGTCCTTTTTTATAGAAGAGATGGTTAAAATGGATATTTTGGATGAACAGAACCGTTGCAGGAAAACCACCCAACGGCCCTTCTGGCCGGCGGCGCGGGTGCGCCGTACGAGCGTTTTGCCGCAGGCAAAACCTCGGCGCAGGGGCGGCTTTGCCGCCCCGAGCATTGAAATCCTGAAGGGTGGAGCCGCCCTGCGGGCGGCGTAATCCACAAAAAAGGACACGACTTACGTCGTGTCCTTTTTTGTGGCATACCACGACAATCTAGATATTTTCAAACGCTGAGGTATAAATTCCAGGTCTGAGATGTCAGAAGTTATTTGGTCCTATTTATCGAAAAGTACTGTCTAAATTCCTGTATAAGATAAAAATATTGGTTTTAAATTTTAAACGTTTTGAAAAAATAGGCCCGAATAAAGAGAACGCCAAAATCGTTGCGGCATAAAAGCTTTCGGGTAAAGCAATCCCCGCTTTTCGATAAAATTATTCGAAAGGCGGGGATCGTTCAAAAATGTTCTGGAATAAGATGGAGCTTTTTGATATAATATCAAATATATAGTATATTTAAAAAATACAATGCTGTCTCAGTAGCCGGCATGGAGAAAGTAAATCGCAAGGGTTTTGCAATCATCCCAAATATTATCTCGTGAAAATTAATCAGTTTCGTCTTCGGATATAGCACTTACACTGATCTGTTTTGCTAACTCTTTCTGAGCTGCAAACACATCGCGCTGTAGCATCTCATACCCAATTGAGTCGCGAAAATGGCCGGAGCTGCCCTGCTTGACATAAAATACCTGGTAATGGATACTTCGCTTGAAGTCCTCGGATACATCCGGAGATAGCGAAACTTTAGATAAACTCATTTCAACCGGCTCCTTGACTGTAATTTGAATAAATCTTACCACAGAATTCTGCATAAGACAAGAGAAACCCCAAAATTTAATATCCTCGATAGCATTTTTTTGACATAGGAGGCTACCGCTCCGTAAAGAAGAGGCCTTCTGCCTAATCACAGTATATGAAGATACGGGGAAAAGATGTGCGGATGGGGTCCTGCTCTATTACTGGCTGGCAACTCCCCATTGTTGTACATCCAGATACACCAAGCGCACAGTAGACGAACCCAAAAGAGAGAGGAGTATATGAGAAATATGGGGAAAAACATACTGAAAATCGATGGGCCGAGCCGAAAGCTGGGGGTAAAGTACCTGGACGATGCACAATTAACGAGCAGCTTTCCTGACTGGCGTGCCCTTTTGAGCCGTATTGAGGAACAGCGGCAAATCGCAGAATTTGCCGCTGAAAAACAATATCGGTCCGAAGGGTCCCACTTTCCCCAAACCTATGATAATCTTTTTGCCGTGCTGGGCGGCAGAGGCAGCGGCAAAAGTTCGGTCATTTTGACCTTACGGGAAAAAATGATGCATCCAGAGAAACAAGATATTTTACTGCCTATTATTACACCGGAGGTCATCAGCGAACGAGAGTGCTCCATTCTTGGGTGGATCATGTCAGCAACCGACTCCGTGATATGTGATTTGGAACGGCGGATCGACAGTTTATACCAGATGCAGCACAATTGCCGGAGTAACTGGAATCATAGTTTGGACCCGTTCTTCAAAGACTGCCGCTTCAAAAAAGACAACCCTCTGCGCCAGAGCTACCAGGAGCTATTTGAAAAAAGTGTAAGTACCTCCGGTTATCTGGACACTTCTGGTTACTCCGCGGAAGACGCTGTGTTCTATCGGGTCAAGCAATCCCGCAGGCAGTATAAATTGATTCAGGATCTGAATGATTTCTGGAATCAGCTGACAGACGTATGGTATCAGACCTATCAACTTGAGCTGCGGCAGAAGGATAGCTCGGAAGACGCCCGACGCCCCGCCAAGCGCCCTCTTATCGTCCTGATGTTTGATGATATTGACCTAGTCCCCGAGCGTAGCATGGAATTATTGACCACTACCTTTCAGTACTTTACCAACCCCAATATCGTCATCATCCTCACCGCTGCAGAAAAGATCCTGAAAGATGTGATCCGACTAAAGATGTTTGATCGCCTGGTGGGCTCTGAATCCAAAGCCCTGCTGATGGACGCTGTTCCTTGGGGACACACGGGAAACCGGACGTATGACCACACAGTAAATCTGGAGCGATTTGAGTCAACTCCCATCGACAAGATGGCCCAGGAATTCTACGACAAGGTCATCCCGCCCTCCAGCCGGTACCGTCTTCGCCGCTATGAAAGCATCGCAGATAAACAGATCTATTCCTACTCAAGCACGGGACAGTCCTTTTGGGTCCCCAAAGAGGGGAACTTTTCCTCTATTCCCATTGAGAAATTTTTGGCCGATCAAATAGAAAAATTAGAATATGCCTTCAGGGCCGAAAAAAAGAAGCCCAACATCTTTGTTTCACAGGAAAAGAAAAACACCACACTCCAGCGGGCTTATCTAATGATTTTTGGAGAAAAAAGCCGCAATATTGCCAACGGATGCCTTGAAATTATGAATACCTTCGACCGACTGAAACAGCTGGATGTGCACGGACGGACTCTGACTCGAGAAGAACATCAAGAAATCCTGCTCTCGCTGCGGCATCTTGTGCGGGCCCTTCTACTCTCCAAGACAAAACTGGCGGAATATGCCGATCAGGTCGACTCCTTCTTGTACGCCGCTTCGGACCAAATGGGCTGTTATATGGATTATAACTTCGCCCTTCAATGTTACCAAAAGGAGCAGCGTGACATCCAAGACTGGATCTTAAATTGGCGGCAATCCAATCCCGGCAACAGCCAGGAGCAACTGGCCCGCTTGGCCGCAGAGCTTCTGGGAAGGGCCCAGGAAAAAATTGCCGCCCTGATGATGGTAATGTTTTTTGCCGAAGGAATCCTGGTGATCACCGACTGCAGACGGCACCACATCCACGGCCACCGGCAGCTGAGTCTTTTGCTCAACGCCGATGTTGTTGTCGAAGGAAATTCAGACAGCTACCTCTCTAAAAGCTTATCTCTGTTTCCCACGCACCAGGAAACCCCCGAATTTCTGCACAGCTTTCCTCTGGTTCTGGAACATATCCGCCGCTATGTAGGCATAAATCAGTATGACTCTCAGTATGCCCGCGATTATCTTGAGGATATTTTCCATGTTGGAGTCATGCAGGAGGGGATGCTCCCCATCACCATTCTGAAAAAGGCGGTCAATAAGGACCGTGAGTGGGTCAAAACTGTACTGACGATGCTGGCAGTACGTCACAGCGGGATTACCCTCGTAGGACCGAACTTTCTTTATATCAAAGATAGGGAACGCAGAATCTTAGAACTGTTCTCCTTCACCTCCCACTTCAAGTATCATCTGAAAAATGCAGCCCAGGCCTTTTTATCCGGTGCTGACTTGATCCAGTCCTCTAAGGACAAAATGATGGAATTCTCCGTCCTGACACAAGAAGACTATAAATGGGACCACATCGCAGATACTTTAAAAAGCTCATTTTTGCATCAGAGTGACACGATTATACCGCTACAAACCCGAGACGATCAATACAATGCCTTTGTGGAAAACGGCTCCCTGGGGGACAAGTATATCAAGGCCTATTTTTCCCGCCGCTGGCAAACATACATTCGTAGCGAGAGCGAATCCGCCCAGGCGGAGAGCGAACCCGCTTCTACCGTAAGCTTGTGTTACCAACTGGTTCGCTTCGTAAGAGATACGCTTTACAGTTGCGTCAACTTACTGGTTTCCCAATCAAATATCTACTTGAGCAGGGAACAGATCAACACCATCCGTATCATCCTGCAGCGTATCAATGACTATGATTTGGATATCAAACGCAAAAAAGACGCATGGTTGAGCACACTCGATCGGGCGCTTCTTACATGGAATACCAATATAAACGATACAGGTGTAGAGACGCAGGATGGCCAACTGGATCTGTTAAGCGGCGTACAGGAGCATCCCAAAAATTTGTCAATTGCCGCGGGTCCTTTTATTGAATATCTTGCGAAGGTACAGCAGTTCATCTTGGAACCGCGGTTCGATTACGACTACTATGAACCGCTCCATGCCAGTGAATACTTTAAGCTGACGGAATTTTTGGCTGTGTATTTCCCTCCCGCTGTGGAAAACATGAATATCGAAGGGTTGTTGATCCCGGCTTCCAGCATGCTGATTTCAGAGCTGAAAATGCTTGAATTTCTTTTTCCCTATTATTTCGCCGCTCATATGGGAATTGTGGTCGACAGCCGCTACCAGAGCGAGCTCCCAAATGGCGAAACCGTCTTGTTTGACAGCCTTGAGAAAAAATTACACGCCTTGTATAAACAGCTGACAGGGCTTAAATCGAGCAGTAAAAACTGCACAGTCCTTTGCGACTTAATGCAGGAGGCTCAGCGCGAGCTGGCAAGTAGCTACTATGCTCACCTGGAGGAAGCTTATGAATAGGAAGCAGCGGGTGAAGATGATTGTGCGGATACTCTTGATGCCCTTCACCCGGAAACCGTTCGATCGTCAGGATCTGTTGTTGGAATATGCCAAGGCCTGTCAAAGCCTGCGAGACCATAAGGGGCCGTACAGTAAATTGATCCGGAAAAGTGAAAAGGCCCGAAACGTGCTGGTGAACTCCCTAGTGCCTGAAGTACAGCCGGATCGCCTGGGGGAAGTGGCCCAACTGTTGGAAAAGTTCTATCCATCCATTGAGCTGACCAAATATTTGGATGCTGCCTCTGGGGAAGGTCTGGAAGGATATTATTTTAACGTCCTGCTTAATCTTTCCACTGAATTAATCACTCTTCGGGACGGTAAGGTTTCCATCAAAATGTGGGAGACTCCGAATAGCAGGGATGAGTTTTTTCCCGACAGCAGCGGTCTGTACAAAGTAGAGCTGTGGAGCGAGATCTCCAGAGTCCTCACCCCCGATGTTCTGATTGCCGCTTATTTCGTGCGGTGCGGTATTGAGGATGTTCAGTATCTCCGCTGTCTTCCCGATAATATTTTTCTTAGTGACACCATTTTTTCTCAAATCAGCCGAAAGGGGCTGGCGGAAACACACCTCCATTTGAGTGCCGGGATGAGCTATCAGTCAGTCTGGGAAGCTGTTACCGATCCAAGTGCTCAGCTCCTGATGCCGCAATCTGGACTTTCCACTTATCAAAAACAGCAACGTCAGGAGCAGGCAGAACACGGGGAGCTGATCATTGTGGGGTGGCTCCGCCTGATCATGGCTAAATTTCTAGAAACTGTACGGGATGGTGAGAGTAATGAAGACATCGTATCGTTTTATACAAACGATATATCCTCTTTGGCCAATACGCTTGAGCATAAAATACTGAATTTTATCCTGCACGGCGAACCACACTGCGCCCATGAACTGTTGTCAGAGCTTATAGACGAGAGCGACCTTTATTCGACCATCTTGCGGGAGAGATTTCATGTAACGTCAGAGACCGGCGAGTTGGATATATTATCTCGTGGTTTATATTGTCGCTATCGTGGACTTCAAACTGCGCCGGAAACACTGCTGCTCTTTTTTGCCCTTGACCATATACAAAAATTCCCTGAGCACAGCGGCTTTCAGCGCATCTTCCTGTGCTACCTGCGCATTAAAAACAAGTACTTCAGCCACAAGATGCAGTCCATGGGAATGAGCGGACTCACTTTTTTTCGAGAGTATTTCGCTGAAGCAACATCCTCTCTCTCCATGCGCCGGGATAGGGATGCAGAGAAACGAAAGCTAGCCTACCAGGCGGCTTTCCGCACTCAATTTCACTGTACCGACCTGGAAAAGCTAGAGGTCAAACTTGCTCCGCCATCTCTGTCCAACAAGGAGGAAAATGGTGGTGTGGTGGAATACCGTTTCGCTATCATTGATCAACTCATAGAGGTTCTCGATGCCTTTCAGACCGTGTTGGAAGAATCTAGGAGCAATCAGAGCGCGGATGAACATGTTCCGACCTTGGGCCTGGTCTACCATTTGATCCGTGGCAACATACACCATCCTCCAGGCGATATGTGCTGGTTAGTGGAAACGCCATCTGGGCCCGGAGATATTGTCAGCACGATTCGGCGGCAGAGCACCTCGTTCGTGGAGGGACTGCAATATTTGCTACTCAGGGTGCCCCATCTGTCTGAATATGTGGTCGGGCTGGATGTAGCCAGTGAAGAGCTGTACGCAGAGCCCTGGGTCTATGCTCCGGTTTATCGCAAAGCCCGCAACAGATATAACACCTATCCCATACAACTTGGAACCGGGCGCTTTATGCAGAATATTGGGTTTACCTATCATGTTGGTGAGGATTACCACCATGTAATTTCCGGGCTACGTCACATTGACGAGGTGTTAACCTATTTCGGATATAAAGCGGGAGACCGTCTGGGACATGGCATGGCGCTGCAGGTTGATCTGGCAGAGTGGGCTCACAATAACGAGGTCACTGTGCTTCCAAAAATGGAGTATCTGGAAAATCTCCTTTGGCTTTGGTCGCTGTGTAGTGAGGATCCATCCCACCTGTTAAAGTATCTGCCAAGTCTGGAAAAGGAGATCATGGAACTGGCCTCAGAGCTGTATTGCAATGTGAAGGGCCTCAATCCACATGTGCTGTGGAGTGCCTATAAACGCAAGTTTCTGAATCTTGATGAGCATTTTTGCAGGCAGATTGAAAGTCTCTACCTCCTGCCAGCCGCAAGCAGCGGATATCGCTCCAATCCGCAGATGCTGTCTTCCCAGCGCAGTTTCTGTTCCAGGGTATGGCAAAACGCACAGGACTCAGATTGTCCGCTGTCGTGTGGAGACTTCATATGGGATGCAGATAAGCTTTTGTTGACGCACTACTGTCCTGTCTATGAACACTGCTATCAACAGCCGCATTTCGTATCTACAAACGAGGACAAGCTTGCCCTGTATCAGGCCGTCCAGGAACATATGCGCCAAAAGGTACAACATATGGGCGTGTATGTTGAGACGAACCCCACATCTAATTTGCTGATTGGAGATATACGCAGCTTACAGGAATATCCAATCGACACTTTGAATGATCGCCTGCTTCGTGAGAGAAGCCGTACAGCGGTTTTAATTTCTGTAAACTCTGATGATCCACTGATTTTTACTACCAATGTGGAAAACGAACTGGCCCTGGTCTACCATATATTGCTTTATCGTGGGATGGCCAGAGAGCAGGTCATCGCTTGGATCGACAAAGTCCGCGAATATGGACTGAACAGCAGTTTCATTCGATCTATTAAGGGAAAACAGAGGCAAAAAGACGAGTTGAGACAAATAATAGGCTGCTTGAAGCAATTGCGAAAGGAGCTAATGGAAGGATGTG
>UMHD01027922.1_pt1 | contig 14737 bp, 8 predicted proteins | sample 1965461 | NCBI WGS metagenome assembly UMHD01 (sample SAMEA4836091, study PRJEB28245) | human gut metagenome | biome: gut microbiome; material: fecal sample | place: Denmark | collected 2008 | reverse complement strand
CTCGCAAGATACGCTCATCGAAGAATAGCGTTGGGCAGAGCGGTTTCGGCGGTCCTTGACGCGAGCCGCTCGCGGGATTCCGGAGCGTATGGAAGTGGCTGCGGACTTTCCCGTCTCGGTCGAATCGGCTCTTCGTCCGGGCTGTTTTTGCTTTTGGGGGTACTTTGTTCCGATATATTTCGTATCTTTGCGAACGTGTCGAGGCTCGATCCCGACGGGCGGACCGTCCGGGAGACGAATGAGGGAACGCCGTGCGAATCGGCGACAGTTACCGCTGCTGTATGTCTCGGCTTCTTTTCGGCTCGGGTGGCCGAGAAGAAGCGAAACGTTCCGAAACGGATGCCACTGGCTTTTGGGCCGGGAAGGCTTCGGAGCGGAGACGAGTCAGAAGACCGGCCCGACGCATTCCGATTACAGCCTGCGGTGTATGGGCCGGTAATCCGTCCGGAGCTTCTCTGCGGACCGGTTTTCCCTGTGGCCGTGCTGTATGATAATGTACGGCGATTATGAAAAGAAGAATCCTTGTCGCGCTATTGGCGTTGCTTCCGGCTTTCGGGATCGTGACGTCCTGCATGGACTACGGGGCTCGGGCTCCCGAAAAGATCGGTGCGGACGGCCGAGGGCTGTTCATTACCAACGAAGGAAATTTCATGTACGGGAACGCTTCGTTGTCCTACTACGACATCGATTCGATGCGGGTGGAGAACGAGGTGTTCCGTCGCACGAATACGATCAAGCTGGGCGATGTGGCCCAGTCGATGGCGATTCGCAACGGGCTGGGGTATGTTGTCGTCAACAATTCGGGCATCATATTCGTCATCGATCTCGATACGTTCGAGCTCAAGGGAATGATCGAGGGACTGCTTTCGCCCCGCTACATCCATTTCCTGAGCGACGAAAAGGCCTATGTGACCGACTTGTACGCTTGGCACATCACGATTATCAATCCGAAAACGTTCGAAATCACCGGCCGCATCGACGTGAAGATTCCGGGCAAGAATCAGCCGTCGACCGAGCAGATGGTGCAGTACGGCGACTTCGTTTTCACGAACTGCTGGTCGTACGATAACAAGATACTGGTCATCGACACGCGCACCGACAGCGTCGTCAAGTACATCGAGGTCGGCAAACAACCCACTTCGCTCGCGCTGGACCGTTTCGGCAAGATATGGACCGTCACCGATGGCGGTTATCCCGGAAGTCCTTACGGACAGGAGGCGCCGGGACTCTACCGGATCGACGCCGCCACCCAGCAGGTCGATAGGGCTTTCATGTTCCGGTTCGGCGACCGGGCGTCCGAGGTTTGTCTGAACGGCACGCGCGATACGCTGTATTTTATCAAGGATCATGTCTGGCGCATGGACGTCCGCTCCGAATCGCTGCCCGAAAAGCCGTTTCTGGAGAATATGACAGGCAACTACTGGTACGGGCTGACGGTCGATCCCCGGACTTCCGAGGTCTATCTGGCCGATGCGCTCGATTACGTGCAGCCCGGCTGGGTTTTCCGTTACTCGGCCCGGGGCGAGCTGCTCGACAGTTTTCAAGTCGGCATCATCCCCGGGGCTTTCTGTTTTAAATGACGATCGCTATGAACCGACTGTATAGGACCGCTCTGGCGGCCGCGCTGACGCTGACGACAGCCTCCCTGAGGGCGGCGGACGAGACCGTCTGCGAGTCTCCCGAAGCGTCCGAGCCTCTTTCCTCGCGCACGATTCGGCTGAAGGAGGCCGTTGTGACCGGGCGGCGTCTGGCCGACATCGGAGTGACGAAGATGAATCTCGATTCGGTGGCGCTGCGGCAGAACGTGACCAACAGTTTGGGCGACCTGCTGTCGCAGAGCACGCCGGTGTTCATCAAGTCGTATGGCCGGGGAACGATGGCGACGGCTTCGTTCCGGGGCACGGCTCCCTCGCATACGCAGGTGACGTGGAACGGCATGAAAATCAATTCACCCATGCTCGGCATGGTCGACTTCTCGCTGATCCCTTCCTATTTCATCGACGAGGCGAGCCTCTATCACGGAGCCGGTTCGGTCGGGGTGTCCGGAGGCGGTTTGGGGGGGGCGATCACGCTGGGGACCAAACCGCTGGGCGAATCGGGAGCCGGCGTGCACTTCATTCAGGGTATCAGCAGTTTCGACACTTACGACGAGTTCCTGCGTTTCACCTACGGCACCCGGAAGTTCGAGTCCTCGACCCGCGTATGCTACGTGACCTCCGACAACGATTTCAAGTATCGCAATTACGATAAGTACGAGCAGATCGACGGGCAATGGGTCTATCCGATGGAGCGGAACAAGAACTGCTCGTACCGCGATTTTCACTTGTTGCAGGAGTTTTACTATCAGCCCGATGAGCGGAATCGCTTCGGGCTGGCGGCCTGGGTCACCGATTCGCGGCGCGGCATCCCGATGCTGACGGTGGACTACAAGCAGGAGGGACAGGCCCGCTCGACGCAGGACGAGACGACGCTGCGTGCGGTCGCCTCGTGGGATCGTCGCGGCGACGGGCTGAAAATGGGCGCCAAGGCCGGCTATATCTATTCCTACATCTTGTATCGTTACGACGGGAATCCCGATCCCGACAGCGGCGAGCTGCAGCAGATGATCCACTCGCACAGCCGGATCAACACCGGCTACGGGCAGTTCTATGCCGAGTATTATCCTACGCCGAAGTGGGCGTTGACGGCCAATGCGTCGGTCAATGTCCATTCGGTGAGCAGCCTGGACGACCCCGATCTGGGCGGGGCGCAGCCCGAGGATACGATCCGGCTCGGCTATGACAAGGTAAGGGCCGAAGTGTCGCTGCTCGCTACGGTGAAGTACCGGCCTCATCCGCGTCTGGGGCTGGGTATCGACCTGCGCGGCGAGAGTTACGGACGGAACCTGACGCCGCTGATTCCGGCCGGGTTCGTCGATTATACGCTGTGGCCCCGGTTCGGCGTCGTGCTCAAGGCTTCCGTCGCTCGCAATTACCGCTATCCGTCGCTGAACGACCTTTATTTCAAGCCGGGCGGCAACGATTCGCTGAAAACCGAAAAGGGATATACCTACGAAGGAGGCATGGAGTTCCGCGTGAAGGAGGGAGTATTCGATTTCGGCGGCGAGGTTACCGTCTACAATTCGCATATACGCGACTGGATCGTCTGGCTGCCGACATTCAAAGGATTCTGGACGCCGCTCAACGTCAAGAAGGTGCACAGCTACGGCGTCGAGCTCCGGGGCGACTTGTCCGTGAAGCTGGGACGCCTCTGGGCATTGAACCTGAACGCTTTCTGGGCCAAGACCCGCTCGATCAACTGGGGCGATCCGAAAGAGTGGTACGACCAGTCGATCGGCAAGCAGCTCGTTTATGTCCCCGAATATTCTTCGGGCGTTACCGGAAGGCTTTCGTGGCGCGGATACGAGCTGACCTACCGGTACAACTATTACAGCGAGCGCTATACGACATCGAGCAACGAGAAAGGATCCAGTCTCTATTTGCTCAATTCTTACTACATGAACGATCTGGGTCTTGGCAAGACGTTCCGTCTGAGCGTGGGCGAGCTGTCCGTCAAACTGTGGGTCTACAACCTGTTCGACGAGGAGTACGTTTCGGTGCTTTCCCGGCCGATGCCCGGCCGCAATTTCGGTCTGTTCATAGGCATCACGCCGCGCTGGGACAAGAAAAGGCGTTAGTCGGTCAGCCTGTCGTTGCTGTTTCCCTCCATGAGGTTATGCGTGAGAGAATACGGCGCTCGTTTTGCTGGTATGCCGGCAGGAAGGCTCGGATGCGGGCATGTTCCCGGATGCCTCGTATCGAAAAAAACGTTCCGGCCGTCGGCCGGAACGTTTTTTTCATAAACGGGCGCTCGTCCCGGTTTCCTATTTCTTGACCCAGTCCGTTTCCGCGTCTTTCGTGTAGCAGGGCAGCGTTCCGACTCCGCCCATGAAATAGGTCGCGTCCGGATCGAAGTCCTGCGGAACATAGATCGTTTCGAGCCGGTTGCCTTCGGATGCGATTCTCGTCAGCGAGAACGGCGACAGGTCCAGTTCTCCGCTCAGCCCGTTATTGGCGAAGCGCAGTTCCCACAGCCGCGTGCATCCGTCGAGCACGAGGCTTGTCAAGCTGTTGTCGCCGCACAGCACGCCGCCCACTTTCGAGCAACCGGTCAGGTCGAGCGACGTCAGTCGGTTGCCGCTGATTTCCAGCCAATAGAGATATTTTTGCTTCGACAGGTCGATGTCCGTCAGCTGATTGTTGTTCAGATTGATATAGAGATAGGGCAGTCCTGCGTCCTCGTAGCCGCTTCCGGAAGGGCTCGGCGTGTCGAACGTCTTGTCGCCCATGTTGACCGAAGCGATCCGGTTGTCGGGCGCCATCAGGTAGCCGATCTTCGTATTGCTCACGTCGAGCTTGTCGATCCGGTTGTTCTGACAGTTGATCCATACCAGCTCGGCGCTTTGTGTCAGGTCGAGCGTGCCGATTTCGTTGTAGGCGCAGTAGAGCGTGTCGATCTTCGGGCATTTCGTCACGTCGAGTGCCGACAGCGAGTTATGGCAGCAGTTGAGTGTCTTCAGTTCGGGATTCCGGCTCAGGTCGAGCGATCCGAGCTTCGGGTTTCCGTATGTGGTCAGCCGTTTGAGTTTCGGGTTGTTCGACACGTCGAGCTCGTCGAGGCCGAAGCCGGGATAGTTGCTGCTCGCGCAGTTCAGTTCCTCCAGTTCGGGATTACGGCTCAGATCGATATGCTCGATCGGAGTCAGGTCTCCCCAGCGCGTGTGGCAGCACATGCCGAAATCGAGTTTCTTGAGACTCGGGTTGTTCGTCACGTCGAGCTCGCTGAGATTCAAGTAGTAGACGCTGAGCGTTTCGAGCTTCGGATTGTTCGATACGTCGATTTTCGTAATGCCGTCGTCGTCGGTCATGGCGCCGTTGTTCATGCCGCACAGCAAGTGGACCAGTTCCGTGTTCTGCGATACGTCGAGCGACGTGAGGCGGTTGCTCTCGCAGTTGAGTATCTGCAGATCGCGTAGCGGAGTCACGTCGAGCGATACGATCCGGTTCGATTTGCACCAGAGGGCCCGGAGTTTCCGGTTGTTTGTCACGTCGAGCGACGTGAGCAGGTTGCTCGTACAATTGAGACTTTCGAGCTCCGTAAAATATTCGATGCCCCGGAGCGATTTGATCGACTGGCCGCTCAGTTCCAGCTCGGTGACCAGCGCGGCTTCCCATGCCTGCAGTTTTCCGTCGTTGTTCTTGTCGTAATACAGGGTAAGGGCTTGGAACTTGGAGTCCTCGAATTCGACTACTTCGTCGGGATCGTACTCGGCCGCTTCCTCGGAACCCGTTACCGTGCACGTCGCCTGGACGGCTTCGTTGCTGCGGAGCCGGACCGTGATGACGGCGTCGCCCGTGCTATGCGCCGTTACGTTGCCCGACTCGTCGACGGTCGCCACTCCGGAATCGGAGCTGCTCCATGCGAAGTCCGGCTTTTCCGTCGCGTTTTCGGGCATAACCGTGACGGTCAGTTGCACCGTCTGTCCGATCTGTACGGTTTTCGTCTCGGCGATCGAGATACCCGTGATCGGAACGTTCGCCCCGTCGTCTTTTGAACAGCCCGCGAGACCTGCCGCGAGCATGAGTGTCAATGCAGTAAGGATTTTATTCATTATCGCAGTGTATTGCATGGTGTCGTTTGCCTTGTGAAGGATGTTCGGTTCCGTTATTCGGCGAAGGAGTAGGTCGAAACGATGCCGCCGTCGCCTGCGACTTTGCCGATTCGGGACTCGACGCCAGTCATTCGGGTACCGTCGCTTATACGGTATACTTCCGTATAGACGTGATAGAAATCCGTCGTAGGAACGTAGAGCAGGCCATCGGGAGTGGCGGTCATGTATTTGGCCAGCGATCGGCTCGTCGTGGCGAAAACGCTCGTTTTGCCTGTTTGGCAGTCGTACCGGTAAATCTGGGTGGCCGAATATCCCTCTTGTTTGATGAACAGCTCGTCGCTTGTCGCCGAGGCGCATGCCATGCAGCCGTACAGGCCGTTGCCCACGCTGACCATCGGAAGCCCCTCTATCGCCAACGTCCGCTCGGTCGTCGCATAGGTCTGCGGATCGATCGTCAGTACCGACGCGGAGGAAGTGGCTGTCGTTCCCCACATCCAGAACGGATTTGCCGTCTTGTCGATTTTTCCCGCCACTACGGCGTAGAATTTGCCGTCGCGGCCCTTCACGACGTCGCAGACCTGACGGTCCTCGTCCACGTCGATCGTCCGGATTACCTGGTCGGTTTCGGTGTCGATCACCGCGATCTTGTTACCGTTGCCGACCATGATGTATTTCCCGTTCTTGATCATGTGCGAGTAGCACGGGCCGTCGACGCCGACCGCACCGTATGTGGCGTCGATCGTCGTGAACGTATTCATTCCGTCCGGAGCGACCTTCAGCACGCCGATGCCGGTCTGGTTATTGGCGTTGCTTGAATTATACAGTACATAGAACTTGCTGGTGTCGATTACCTGCAGATTGTAGATTTCCGATGAGGACTGAAGCGTGGCGGGATCGAAGCCCTCGGCCGTAATGATTTTTTCCTTCTTGAGCGTCTGGGCGTCGCAGGCGATGACGGCCGAACGGTTGGACTGGTTGTTCGGAATCAGGATATAGAGCTTGTTGTCGTAAATGCTCAGGTCGTTGATTCCGTTCGTGCTGCCCGTACTTTCGCCGTTGACGGTCGTATACAGGTTATCCTCGTAGAACGTTCCTTCTCCGCTCGGATCGAAAAAGCCCAGTCCGCCGGCAGTCGAGCCGAATATCCATAACCCGTTCTTGTAGGGACCGTTGAAATTGACCGTAAACGCCGAGTCTTCCGACGCGATCCCGTCCAGATTGACGGCCGAAACGGTAACGGCCAGCGATCCGCTCCGGTCGGAGGCCGGAATGTCCAGCGTCGCGCCGGTAGCGGTCTCGACCGTGTCGCCGTCGATCGTCCATACGTAGCTCGCTACTTCGACGTTCGATACCTCGACGGTCAGCTTGACAGCCGTTCCCACGGCCACTTCGACCGGGTCGCTCAGCGCTTCGTCGTTGCAGGAGATCGACGCGATGACGGGAGCCGGATCGACTACCTGCAACTCTCCGATCTGTTTGGTCGTGACTCCGCCGTCGGCGTTGTAAAGATTGACCGAAATATCGTACGTGCCGCGCTGCGCAGGCGTGAAGTCGAACCTAACGCTTTCGCTTTCGATTTTTTCGTTGACGATCCATTCGTAGCGGTCGATCGCGACGTTTTCGCACTCGACCGAGAAGCCGACGGTCTGGCCCGTCGTGATTTTCATTTGGCCTTCGGTCGCGCCGATGATCTCGACCTTCGAGACTTCGGGCAGCGGCAGCGAGTCGTCCTTCGAGCACGACGTCAGCACGAGCGCTGCGGCCAGAAAACAGAACAGTAGCTTTTTCATCATTGCTGTAAATTTGGTTAAAAATGATATGGAGATTTTACAGCAAGCGATGTACGGGTGAGAAATACCCTCCGGAAAGATACGCGCCGGCCGGCGCGCGACATCGAATGATTACCACCCATAAACCGCAGGCAAGTAAAATCCGTTCGCTCAGGCAGGTCTTCTGACTCGTCTCTGTTTTAAAGCCTTCCCGACGACAGCGGCGCCAGTGACATAAATTTTAAAACTTTTTGACCCTGCAGAAGACACTTCTTCCGGCGCAGGGCAGAGACATACAGCAGCGGTTACTGTTGCCGATTCGCACGGCATTCCCTATTAATTCCTGCTCGGCGAAGCGGAATTCGCCGTCTCGGAAACCATTGCGAGGCAAAGATAGTATTTTTTCGGAGATATTTCATTTTTAGTCCGATATATTCTTCTTTTTCGGACAACATGTGCGGCGGCCTTCCGTTGCCGGACCGGTCTCGGACCGCTTGTTCGGAAAGGTGGTTTTTTCCTTTCGGGTTGCGGAACGTTCGGCGACGGCTGCCCGTGCGATCCCCCTCTCGGCGGTTTCAGGCTTTTGCGCTATATGGAGAAGATTGCGTCCGCCTTGGCGGCAGATTAGCACGGGATTTGTACGGAGCGTAGAGACGGCGGAGCCGCCGGTATGACCGGGTGAAAAGTTATCGCTTTCGCCCGATTGAGCGGAAACGAATATGGGAAGACGCGAAGAACTCGAATACGAAATAGCCGAGATGCGCAAGCGGATCGACCGCGCGCCGGAGAATACTCCGGACGAGGTATTGGAACTGTGGCACCAGCAGCTCGACAGCGCATGGTTCGAACTGAACAACCTGTACGACGACTACGAAACGGAAACCGAGTGATTCGTCCGTTCCGTCGCAGCGTTTTTTGCAAGGACCCTGTTCGCCTGCCGTCGAATACGATCATCAAAAAAGGAATTATGGAAAATCAAACGCACTCCGTGCCGAGAATCGGGGAGAAAGCCCCCGCCTTCACGGCTTCGACAACGCAGGGGCCGATCCGGTTCCCCGACGATTTCAAGGGCAAATGGGTCCTTCTTTTCAGCCATCCGGCCGATTTCACGCCGGTCTGCACGTCCGAGTTCATAACCTTCGGGGCGATGTCCCGCGATTTCGAAAAGCTCGGATGCCAGCTGATCGGTTTGTCGGTCGACAGCCTCTCGAGCCATCTGGCATGGCTTCATACGATTCGCGAGCGGATCGAGTTCAACGGAATGAAAAACGTCGACGTGCGCTTCCCGCTGATCGACGACGTTTCGATGCACGTCGCTACGCTGTACGGCATGATCCACCCCGGCGAGAGCGGGACGAAAGCCGTCCGTGCCGTATTCTTTATCGATCCCGACGCGGTCATCCGCGCGATCATCTATTATCCGCTGGCGCTCGGACGCAATTTCGACGAGCTCAGACGAGTGCTCGTCGGGCTTCAGACGATCGATCGTTTCCATGTTTCGCTGCCGGCCGACGGCGTGACGTGCCACGACTGGTTCTTCTGCACGCGCAAGCTGACCGAGGAAGAGCAGCAGGAAATGGCGATCGGCTGAGCCGGCCGGCTTGGGGCGGAAGCCGTTCCGGGATCGGCTCGTTCCGACGAACTTTCCCGTTCGGCGAGGAATGTCTTTCCCGAAGATTCTGTCCGTATCTTCTTATTTTGCCGCCTTGGGCCGCATCGGTCCGAACTCGGCGCATGGCTTAGTCCGTTTTATGCTCCGTTGCCTGCTCCCTCCCGGATTGGGGGACAGTCCGGGCCCTGAGCTGCGTAACCGGTCTCTTCCGGTATGCGGGCGGTGCATCGTTCCGTACTCTCCGGGGACGGAAACGCCGGGCGGTGCGGGATCGGACGACTGCCGACCGATTGTCGTTCACGAAGGTCAGATCGGCTGGCCGGCCAGATCGTCGGGAAACATCATTCTCCGTTCCCAGTCCACGTCGGGCTTGACGATCAGATAGACCCTGACTCGCGTCGCTTTCGGCCTGCTTCCCTTGCGCTTGAACTCTATGCAATAGCGGACGCCCGGCTTGGCGCAGACGTTATCGAGTCGCAGGGCTGAGAAGTCGCCGGGCTCGAATTCGTATTCCGATATGCTGAACGGTCGGGGCGATCCGGCGGGCAGTTGCGGCTCGATCAGGTCGTAATCCAGTTCCGCTCCGGCGTTTTTCACTCCGTCGAACAGGAAGAGCTTCCAGTCGTCTTCGGCTATTATGCCGGGATTCCGGCAATCGTCGTATTTAGGGAAGATCAGCTTGAACGATTCGATTCTCCATGAGATTCCGAGAATGCCTTTTCTTTCTCGGTAAGGCTCCCGACAGCCTTTCGTACTGCCGTTGCATCCGGCCAGCAACAGCATGCCTGTGCATAGTGCTACCACTTTTTTCATAATTCACTGTTTTTGTCGGACCGACGGTCCGCATGGAAAGTGATTCCGTGTTGCCGGGTGAATGAGTCAGGCACCGTCGCCTGATCCGGTTTGTTGGGTTTGTTTGTCCTGCTAATATAAGGAAATATATCGGAATGGAAAAGCCTGCCGGCGGATTTGGGTATTTCCGGCGATGTTTTCCGGCTTTATGGCTTGGGTCCCGCATTCGGAGGGCGTTGCGTCTGCGTTCGGGAGAAACGGTTCGTCCCGGCCGTCCGGGGAACGAGACCGATGAAGAAAAACAGACACCGCCGAAATGCTTCGACAGTGTCTGTCGTGGACCCAGAGGGGCATGATCCCACGACCTTCGGATTATGAGTCCGCTGCTCTAACCAACTGAGCTATGGGTCCTTATGTGATTCGATACTTGAGCTTGCCCTCCGACGGGCTCCGTGAAGCCGGCTTAAGACCTGTTCTTCCCGTTTGTCCGTAGGGGTTATTCCTCTCTTGCGGGCAGCCATCGCTTTTCCGCCGACAAAGGTAAAATCTTTTCACGATTTTGCAAAGCCTCTGCGATTTTCGACGGGGCCGTCCGTCCGGCCGCTGCCGCCGGTCGCCGGTGCGCGACGGTCTGTCGGACGGTTCGAGGCGTCATTTCAGCGCCCGATAATTGAGCAGCCCTTCTTCCAGAAAATCGACGAACGCCTGCACATCGAGGTTGTAGCCCCGTCCCGGGACCAGCGGCCGCTCGTCGGGCCCGAGGATCAGGTAGTAGGGTTGCGAATTGATTCCGAACCGCTTGTGGGCCAGATAGGCATTGATCTTCCCGATGCTTTTGAGCGTCCGTCCGTCCGGCGTGGCGATCCACTCGCTTTCGGGCAGGACCTTCTTATCATCGGAATACAGCGCGACGATCACGAAGTTGTCGCGCAGCAGTCGCAGCACCTGCGGGTCCGACCAAACCTTGGCCTCCATTTCCCGGCAGTTGACGCAGCCGTGTCCCGTATAGTCGACAAACAGGGGCTTCCCGACCTGACGAGCGTACTGTGCGGCCTCGTCCAGATCGAAAAAGCCCCGGAGACCGTGCGGCAGCTTCAGAAAGTCGCTGTGCTTCGGCTTGGGAAACGCGTCTTTGTCCGGTACGGCGGCCGAAGGCGACGGTACGGCAGGCACGAAGTCCTGAGTTTCGAGCGGCGGCAGGTAGCCCGATATGCCTTTCAGCGGAGCGCCCCACATGCCGGGGATCAGGTATACGACGAACGAGAACGTGACGACCGACAGCAGCAGCCGTGCGACGCCGATCGATTTCACCTCGCTGTCGTGTTTGAAACGCAGCTTGCCGAGCAGATAAAAGCCCAGCAGCGAGAAGATGACGATCCACAGCGCCAGATATACTTCCCGGTCGAGAATTCCCCAATGGTAGGTTTGGTCGGCGACGCTGAGGAACTTCAGTCCGAGCGCGAGCTCCAGAAATCCCAGTACGACCTTGACCGAATTGAGCCAGCCTCCGCTTTTGGGCAGGCGGTTCAGCAGCGAGGGGAACAGGGCGAACAGCGTGAAGGGCAGCGCGAACACGACCGAGAAGGCCAGCATCGTGAAAACGGGAGCCCATATCTCGCCCGAAGTCGACTTGATCAGTACGGAACCCACGATCGGGCCCGTGCACGAGAACGAGACCAGCACGAGCGTCAGCGCCATGAAAAAGATACCAGTCAGGCCGCCCCGGTCCGCCCGTTCGTCGCTTCGGTTCACCAAACGGCTCGGCATCGTGATCTCGAACGCTCCGAAAAAGGAGGCGGCGAAAACCATGAAGACGAGGAAGAAGATCACGTTCGGAATCCAGTGCGTGGCCAGCCAGTTGAAAATGTCGGCCGTGACGGTTCCCTGTCCGAAGAGGTTGGTGATGACGATGATGATCGTGATAGGCAACGTGTAGAGTCCGACGATGCAAAGTCCGTAGGCCAGCGCTCTGAATCGGCCCCGCGTCCGGTTCTCGCTGCCTTTCATGAAAAACGACACGGTCATCGGAATCATCGGAAAGACGCAGGGTGTCAGCAGGGCTGCCAGTCCCCACAGCATGGCCTCGACGATGGCGGCCCACAGTGATCCTCCGGTCTCTTGGGCAGACGAGGCGGCAGGCCGGAGTGCGCTTTCCTGTCCGTCCGGTTCGGCGGAAGCGGCGGCTTCCGCCTTGTCTGTCCGATCCTCGGTCGGCGAGTCCGCTTTCGGGGACGGCTTGCCGTCGGAGAAAGTTTCCCTCTGTGAGGAGGAAGTCTGTCCGTCCGCCGTCTCGTTTGCCGAATTGCCTCGGGCTTCGGACGTCTGCCGGACATCCGGGTCAGGCTTTGTCGCCGTCCGCGCCGATTCCTCGGCGCCGGGCACGCCCGCTGTCTGTCCTGCCGAGGCTCCGCGTATCGTGAACGTCAGAGTCCGCTCTTCGGGCGGCAGACAGCTGCCTTCGTCGCAGGCCATCCATTCGACGGTAGCCTTCAGCGTAATGTCGCCGGTCTTTTTGAGCCGTACCCGCTGGGTGAACACGGCTTTCGAGGCATAGGTCCCGATTTCCATGCCGAACAGCTCGTCGCGGACCCGGCGGGGAGGCGCGGGTTCCGCGATGCCGCCGATCAGCTCCGCATCCGGGTTCGATTCGAAAGAGATGGTCGTCGGGTTGGGGCCGCCTTCGTAAGGCCCCGTGTCGTATATGTGCCAGGGCGCTTCGATCCGGGCCTCGATCCGGAGCAGGTATACGTCTTCGCCCATGCTCTCGACGGAGGTTTCCCATGCGACCGGATCGGGTTTCTGGGCTTCGAGCCCGATGGCCGGCAACAGCAGCAGCGCCGACAACAGCAACTTGAACGGAAGGGTTCGGCTCATAAGGTATTCGTATTCGTGGTTGAGACGGGAACGGGATTTCTTTCTCCGCCGTGTCGCTCGCTCGGTCCCGGACGGCCGTCTTGGTTTAATATGCTCTTTCGTTGCGTTTCTCGTAAAAGTTGACGAACGCCTGATCGGCGACCGCGTTGCCGCCCGGGGTAGGGTAGTCGCCGGTGAAGTACCAGTCGCCCCCGTGCGCGGGGATCGCCTCGTGCATGTTCGGCACGGTCTGGTAGATCACTTCGACCTGCGAGCGGATATCCGGCGCCTTGATGATCTGCGCGATCTTGGCCGAAATCTGCTCGTCGGTGAACGGCTCGTAGATTCGTTTGACGCAGTTCGCGGCTTGGCTTCGCTCGCCTTGCAACTGCTCGAGACATTCGCGGTAGACGTCGTCGATGAGCGTCTGCCGTCCGCTTTCGCGCAGCAGTTCGACGGCGGCCCGGAAGGCGACGAAGTCGCCCAGTCGCGACATGTCGATCCCGTAGCAGTCCGGATAGCGGATCTGCGGGGCCGACGAGCAGACGACGATCTTGCGCGGCTCGAGCCGGTCGAGTATCCGGACGATGCTCTGCCGCAGCGTCGTGCCCCGCACGATCGAATCGTCGAGAATCACCAGATTGTCCTTCCCGGCACGTATCGTGCCGTAGGTGATGTCGTAGACGTGGGCCACCAGATCGTCGCGGTCATTGTCCTGCGTGATGAACGTCCGCATCTTGACGTCCTTGATCGCCACTTTCTCGAAACGGGGCTTGAACCGCAGGATCTCCTTGAGCCGCTGTTCGGTGAGCGAGCCGTTCTCGTGAAGAATCCTTTCGGCGCGGATATGCTGGCAGTATTCGTCCAATCCTCCGACCAGTCCGAAAAAGGCGCTCTCGGCCGTATTGGGAATATAGGAGAAAACCGTATTTTCGATGTCGTGGTCGATGCTGCGCAGGATTTGCGGCACGAGCAGCGCGCCCAGCCGCTTGCGTTCGCGGTAGATGTCGCGGTCGCTTCCGCGCGAGAAGTAGATTCGTTCGAACGAGCAGGGGCGGATGGGCTGCGGCGCGGTGAACGGTTCGACCGAGAAGTCCCCGTCGCGGCGGACGATCAGCACATGGCCCGGCTCCAGTTCCCGGACCTGCTCGTAGGGCTTGTTGAATACGGTCTGGATCACCGCGCGTTCCGAGGCGGCCACGACTACTTCGTTGTCGCGGTAGTAGAACGCCGGACGGATGCCGCAGGGGTCGCGCATGACGAATGCGTCGCCGTGCCCGATCATACCGGCCATCACGTAGCCGCCGTCCCAGCGACGGGCTGCCAGCGAGACGACCTCTTTCAGGTCGATATGCTTGGCCAGCAGGTCGGTAATCTGCTGCTTGGAGTATCCCTTATCTTTGAAATAGCGGTATTTGTCGTCGTTCTCGCGGTCGAGGAAATGTCCGATGCGTTCGAGGATCGTCACGGTGTCGGTCGTCGCCGGCGGGTACTGTCCCAGTTCGATCAGGCGCCGGAACAGCTCGTCGATGTTCGTCAGGTTGAAATTGCCGGCCAGTACCAGACTGCGCGTCATCCAGTTGTTCTCGCGCGAGACGGGATGCACGTTCTCGATGTTGTTCTTGCCGAACGTGCCGTAGCGCAGATGGCCGAGGAACACCTCGCCGGTGAATCCGACATGGCGCTTGAGCCACTGCGCGTCGCGGAGCCGCTCGGGGTTTTTCGTCGTCGCCTCCGCGATCCGCGACTCGATGCGCTGGAAAACGTCCTTGATCGGCGTGGCGGTGTTCGAGCGCTCGCGGTCGATGTAGACGCATCCGGGCTCGGGATAGAGCTTGATGTTGGCCAGCCCGGCCCCGTCCTGCCCCCGGTTGTGCTGCTTTTCCATCAGCAGGTGCATTTTGTTCAGCCCGTAAAAGGCCGAGCCGTATTTTTTTAGATAGAAATCGACGGGTTTCAGCAGGCGGATCATGGCGATGCCGCACTCGTGTTTGATCGAATCGCTCATAACAGTATTTGTAAGGTGCCCGTTCGGATTCGGAAAGGTTTTCCTATCGGCCG
>UMHD01007554.1_pt1 | contig 14759 bp, 10 predicted proteins | sample 1965461 | NCBI WGS metagenome assembly UMHD01 (sample SAMEA4836091, study PRJEB28245) | human gut metagenome | biome: gut microbiome; material: fecal sample | place: Denmark | collected 2008 | reverse complement strand
ACGAGAATATCTTCCTCTTCGGCCTCACCGCCGACCAGGTGGTTCAGCTGAAGAATCAGGGCTATATCCCCGCCAACTATTACAACAGCAACCCGGCCATCAAGCGGGTGCTGGATCAGATCCGCGCCGGCTTTGGCGACGGTGTGGACTACAACGACATTGCCGACCGGCTCCTGGTGGGTGCGGGCGGCAGCCCGGCCGACGAGTACCTGCTCCTGGCCGACTTTGACAGCTACTGCCAGGCCCACCGCCGCGCCATTGAGACTTACGCCGACCGCAAGCTCTGGAACCAGATGTCCCTCATCAACATCGCCCGTTCCGGCATCTTCGCCGCCGACCGGTCCATCCGGGATTACGCCGGCGATATCTGGCACGTACCCACCCGTCTGTAATAAAAGCGCCCGCCGCACACCCGTGCGGCGGGCTTCTTTTCCCCTTGCAAAATGGTGAAAAATGAAATAAAATGAAGGGGAACATGATCCCCGTTTTGTTTTGTAGAGGAGGAATAACATATGATTTCCATTGCGTCGGATCACGGCGGTTACCGTTTGAAAGAGCACATCAAGGCATATCTCACCGCCAAGGGCCTCAGCGTTCTGGACTGCGGCTGTGACAGCGAGGAGAGCTGCGACTACCCCGTTTTCGGCAAGGCGGCGGCCCAGGCTGTGGCGGACGGCCGGTGCGAGAAGGGCATTGTCATCTGCACCACCGGCATCGGCATCTCCATCTCTGCCAACAAGGTGAAGGGGGTCCGGTGCGCCCTGTGCGGCGATCCCTACTCCGCCGAGATGACCCGCCGCCACAACGACGCCAACATGCTGGCCATGGGTGCCGGGATCATCGGTCCCAACATGGCCGAGCGCATTGTAGACGTATTTCTGAACACCCAGTTCGAGGGCGGCCGCCACGCCCGCCGGGTGGGCCTGATGATGGACATCGAGAAGGAATAAGGCAGTTCCTTTCTTTGAAAAAGAAAGGAACCAAAGAAATTTTATGCGAAACTGCGTTTCGCCCCCTACTTTTCTTGAAAGAAAAGTAGGCAAAAGAACGTTCTGCGAAACTGCGTTTCGCCTCTGTGTTTTAAGGGACAGGTTCCAGACCTGTCCCTTTTTTGTTTTTCCTAAGCCTTCCCCCTGGGGGGAAGGTGGCTGGCCGCAGGCCAGACGGATGAGGGGGCAGATTCCCGCCCCCTCTCTTGTAGGGGCGCGCATTGTGCGCCCGCCCTTTTCAGCCTAAACTCCACCGTAGGGGCGGGTGCCCTCACCCGCCCGCCCCAGAGGATTTCTCTCTGTAGGGGCGGCTATCAGCCGCCCGAAAGCCTTCCCCTTTAGGGGCGAATGAGGGGGTTCCCCCAAAAAGCCTTCCCCCCGGGGGGAAGGTGGCCCGGAGGGCCGGATGAGGGGGCAGACTCCCACCCCCTCCCTTGTAGGACCGGTACACCCGGGCCACCCGCCCCCCAACAGGCGCACTCCGCCCCAATTCCCAATATATGTATTCAAACGTCCCACAAAGGACCAAATTCCTCCCTATTTGAGCAGACCCAAAGCCTTCCCCACTATGGGGGGGAAGGTGCCCCAGTGCGCACACTGGGGCGGATGAGGGGAAACTTGTGAGAAGTTAGCACCTTCGTAACCACCCTCATCAGTCACCCTGACGGGTGACAGCTTCCCCCTGGAAGGGGGAAGCCTGGCCCTCAATTCAACCAAGGAGGAATTTTATTTATGGCGACCAATCAAACAACTAATTATCAGCTCAATCAATGGGAACCCACCGACGCGGTCCAGCGGGTGGACTTCAACGCCGACAACGCCAAGATCGACGCGGCCTTGGCGGAACACGAGGCCGCGTTGGCGGTTCGGGGGAATTGTCAGGTGTATTTGTATCCTTACATTGGGACTGGAGAAAGCGGCCCTGTGACATTCACATTTCCCCACACGCCCATCTTTTTTACCATTCAGAGCAACAACGAGACCTGGGTGTGTGGTATACGGGGGAGCAATAAGATTTATGGGCGGCAATCGGCTAATTCTTATTTGTTCACTCCGCTCTCCTGGGGAGAGAAGTCTATTACATTAGGAAATTCTGATTGGACTGGGTTCTACTGCTGTAATGCGGCGGGGAAAGAGTATTTTCTAGTGGCGTTATTAAATATGAATGAATAATGGAAGCCTCCGCCGCATTTTTTCGAATGCGGCGGAGGCTCAAAATCTGGATGGCTGTATTAGCTTACGCTTACGTTATTAAAAATAACAGTATAGTTTACAGACTCACCCTTCGCGCTGGTAACAGTTACTGTGAAATCGTCCTCTACGCCAACAGCGGGAAGCAGACTCTCAATAGCTGTCCTAGAAGCGTCCAGGTTGTTACCATCGACAGTATGGGTTCCCTTGCTGCCGCTGATCTTAACGGTGTAGCCGTCATCAATCAGGGCCTTGGCCATTTTCAGAAGGCCGGTATCCGAGATTTCGCCACCCTTCTGAGTAATGGTAACCGTCATGCCGTCCTCACTGATAGCAACAGTGCCATTAGTTACATCACCGGTCTGAACATTCTGCTTAACGGCCTCGGCCACGTCGGACTTGATGTCAGAGGCAGTCTGCCACTCCACAATGGTCACATTCTTGTCGCCCACAGTGTACTTCTCATCCTTAGCAACCGTCACGACCTCGTCGTTGACCTTATAGGTGCCGGGAGCCCGGAAGGTCAGCTCGCCTTCGGCCTCCATATACTTAACGTTGCTGGCATCACTCTTGTAACCGGAGGTCAGGGAAGAGTCGTCAGTCACAGTGATGTAGCCGGTCTCAATGCTCAGATTGCCGGTGCTCTCGCGGGAGTCGATCTCGGTCGCATAGGTGCGGTAGAACTTGCTGGTGCCGTTGTCAACCACATAGCCGGTGCCGCCGTTGTCGTACTTGGTCATGTCGATGGCCTCGCGGTCCTCGCCCTTCACAACATACTGCACGGGGTTGCCGTCAATGGTGATCACATGGAGGTCGCCAGCAAAATCGTTGGCCTTATCCCACACATACTCGTAGGTGTAGCCGCGGCTGCTGGTGCAGGTGAAGGTGTACTTACCGCCGCTGATGGTGGTATCCTTCAGGGTCATGCCCTGATCCTCCAGCCAGCTCTCGATTGTGGCCAGAGCATCCTCCAGAGCGGGCTTGTCGCCGTAGTAGTGGACAGTCAGCTTACCATCGTTCTCAGTTACGAGAATGGTATCCAGCACAGTGCCGGGAGTAGTCTCAGAATTTTCCCCGCCATCCTTCTCAATGATGCAGATGCCGGCAATCACGTTGCTGTCCATCACGGCCACATACTGATCGTTGCTGTCGGTCTTAATGGAGTTGATGCGGGAAACCTCGAAGTCGCCTTTGTAGTTGTAGCGGACCACAACCACCTCGTCATCCCAGGCAAAGCGCTCGTCATCCAGCAGGACAGTCTCGTTTTCGGCCTTGCCGGTGCCGGTGCCGATGTCATAGCCGTCGCCGTCCTTGATCTTCTCATAGCGGCTGACGGTGGTCACCAGGCCGTCGGCGTTCTCGGTGACGCTGTCCAGAGCGATGATGCGCCGGCCGCTGCCGATATCCAGGCCGTAGGTGCCGATGGAGTTCACCAGCCGGTCGGCGGCGGTGGAGTTCTCCTTCACGTTCAGGGTGACGGTCTTACCGTCCACCACGGCGTTGATCTCGTAGTAGTTGCCGGTCTCAGAGTCCTTCACCAGCTTGGCGTTCTTGTCCGCACGGGCGAAGATCACGTTGCCAGCGCCGGAGACGTCGGCGTCCTGTACGTACACAACCTTGGCCACGCTGTCCTCAGTAGCGGCCACGTCAACACCGGCGTTCTTGGCGAAGTCGATGTCGGGGACATTCTTGATGCCGGTGTACACGGTGAAGTCATAGTCGTCCAGCTTGTCGTCGGAGTCGGCCACGATGAACACAGTGTTGCTGTTGGCGGTGTAACGGTCGCCGTCGGCATAGAAGGAGGCCACGCCGTTTTCGATCTTCAGCTTGCTGGAGTCAGTGCCGGGCTGGAGACCGTCGGTGCCGCGCATGGTGCCCTTGTCGTCCTTCGTACTGTTATCATAGTCGCGGACAGTCAGAGAGTACACCTTGTTCTTGTCGGCGGAGTAGGAGACAATGTGGTTCACATAGTCGTTCCGGTCCGTGGACTTCACATCGGTTTCGACCTTAACCAGGGTGCCGTCAGTGAGAACCAGACGGGCGTACACGGTCTCGCCGGCGTCGCCGCCGCCGTACTGGTCATCGCTGGTGCCCATGGACAGGACATAAGCGTAGTCGTAAGTCATGGCGGACTCATCAATGTAAGCCACGTAGCCGTTGGCATCCAGATAAGCCACAACATTGTTCTTCACGTTCTCGGTGACCAGACGGTCAGCAGAGTCCATGGTCTTGTTGTACTTATAAGTGGTGCCGTCCACCACAAAGTTGTCGCCGTCAGCCTCATCTCCGCCAGTGGTGTTGGAGCGGACGCGGGTAACCTCGCCGCTCATCTGCTCGGCGGCATAGACGTCCTGAATCTCACCGTCGGCGAAGGAGTACATGACGATCTGATCCTCCTTAAAATCGGTGGAGTCATACTCGTCGTTGTTGTCGGCGGGGCCGTAGCCGAAGTCGGACAGGGTGATGGTGCCGTCGTCCTCATTGACCTCGTACACCTCGGCGGCGTAGTACTCGATGATGGCGATATCCACGGTCTTGTCCGTGCCGTCCACATAGACCTCGGTGATCACGCCGTTGCCGGTGCGGGCGTCGCCGCCCAGGGCCTTCTGCACGAAGTCCTTGTCGTCGTTGGTCTTGTTGGCGGACAGGTTCTCGCCCTCATACTTCACGGACTCGCCGTTGAAAGAGACGGTCCACTCATAGTTGTCGGTGGCGGTCTTGCCCACCTCATTGTACAGGGCCTTGCTGGTCACCTTCGCGGTGTAGGTATAATTGGCAGTCTTGGCAAAGGTGCCGATCTCCTTGGACTGATACTCCCAGACATTGGCGGGACGGCCGAAGTCGTCATAACCCTCTTCCTTGGTCAGGTCGCCCTGGTACAGTTTCTCGCCCAGCTGAACAATCTTACCGAAGGACACGGAGGCGTCGGTATTGGCGGTCAGACTCTTTTCAATGGAGTCGGCATACTTTTCGCCGCTGGTGACGTAGTTGTACTTCACGCCGCTGACGAAGGTCACGTCGCCCACAGAGAACGAGCCGTCTGTCTCTGCCTCCACGGTGCCGGCCTCCAGGGTGTTCAGCACCAGCTGGGCCAGGTCGTTGCGGGTCATGGCTTCCTTCAGAGCAGAATCCACGCCTACAAACAGGTCGATCTTGTTGCCCTGAGTCGCCGTGGACAGCTGCCAGTCAGAACCAAAATCGGAGCTGTACTGGAAGTAGCCCAGGGCCTTCATCAGCATCAGGGCCGCCTGAGCGGTGGTCACGTTCTCGCTGCCGCCATAGGTGGTGGCGCTGGTGCCGGCGGTGATGCCGTTGGTGTAGCAGGCGGCCACATAGGGCTCCGCCCAGGAGGGCACATCCGTAAACGGAGAGGTGTCCTTGTAGCTGGCCACGTTGTACGCCATCAGGTTGGACATGACAACGGCCATCTCGTTGCGGGTGACATTCTGATCGGGATTAAAGTCGCCGCTTTCATCACCGATCATGATGCCAACCGTCTTGAGCACTTCAATGGCTTCCACGTTGTCGGTGTCGGCCACATCCGTGTAGCTGCTCGCGGCGCTGGAGCCCATCACCATCAGGCCGGAAATCATGGCCGCGGTGAGACCCAGGCTGAGAGCACGCTTCAGGTTTCTCATTGGAATTCCTCCTTTTAAATTCAGGCAGGGGCGCCAATACCTTCCAAAATTAGCTGCCATTTGCCAACTTTTAGGAAGGAAGTATAATTCAGGAAAGCATAACGCCCCTTGCATGCTCCAAAACGTGCTCAAAACACAAAAAAGAGGGAGAAATCCGCGGGTTTCTCCCTCAAAAAATCACCTTGGTAGACCTTTGGTAGACCGCCTCCTAAAAACAGCAACAAGAAACCGCCGGAAACCCTTGGCGCGCAAGGCTTCCCAGCGGTAGACCTGGTAGACGGCTGGTAGACCAGAATAGCAATAGATAGAGCGACTGTGGGAAACAGCTTTTCAAATTTTGCTCTGGAAAAGAGATGAAACGCCACTTGACGGGTGAAAAAAGCTGTGATACACTACAAATACTTTCCCGGCAGGGAACAGAAGCTATACGACTGACGGAAGTGGATGGAAACCACATGAAGTATAGCGGGCGCCGAAGCCGCCTCAATGCCGACCGTCTGGGCGCACCAAACCAAGGGTGCGCCCTTTTTTTGTGCAGGGCTCACCGCTTTATGTGACGAAGGAGGAATTTGGACATGATGACTGACATCGAAATCGCGCAGAGCACCCAAATGAAGCCCATTCAGGAGATCGCAGAGACGGCAGGCGTTCCAGAGGAGTACCTGGAGTGCTACGGCCGGTACAAGGCCAAGGTGGACTACAAGTTGTTGAATGAGGTACAGGCGGAGGACGGCAAGCTGATTCTGGTGACCGCCATCACTCCCACCCCCGCCGGCGAGGGCAAGACCACCACATCTGTGGGTCTGGCCGACGGCCTGCGCAAGATTGGCAAGAAGTCCATCGCCGCCCTGCGGGAGCCCTCTCTGGGCCCGGTGTTCGGTATCAAGGGGGGAGCCGCCGGCGGCGGATACGCCCAAGTGGTCCCCATGGAGGATATCAACCTGCACTTCACCGGCGACTTTCACGCCATCGGCGCGGCCAACAACCTGCTGGCCGCCATGCTGGACAACCATATTCAGCAGGGTAACGCCCTGGGCATCGACGTCAAGCAGATCACCTGGAAGCGGGTGGTGGACATGAACGACCGGCAGCTGCGCCACATTGTGGATGGCCTGGGCGGCCGGATGCAGGGCGTGCCCCGGGAGGACGGCTTTGACATTACTGTGGCCAGCGAGATCATGGCGGTGCTGTGCCTGGCCACCAGCCTGATGGACCTGAAGCAGAAGCTGGGCAGCATCATCGTGGCCTACACCTACGACGGCAAGCCGGTGACCGCCCACGACCTGAAGGCGGAGGGGGCCATGACCGCCCTGCTGAAAGACGCCCTGAAACCTAACCTGGTCCAGACCCTGGAGGGAACACCCGCCTTTATTCACGGCGGCCCCTTCGCCAACATCGCCCACGGCTGCAACTCCATCATGGCCACCCGCATGGCTCTGAAGCTGGGGGACTATGTGGTCACCGAGGCGGGCTTTGCCGCCGACCTGGGGGCGGAGAAGTTTTTGGACATCAAGTGCCGCATGGCCGGCCTGACTCCCGCAGCGGTGGTGGTAGTGGCCACGGTGCGCGCCCTGAAGTACCACGGCGGCGTGCCCAAGGCGGAACTGAACCAGGAGAATCTGGAGGCCCTGGAGAAGGGACTGCCCAACCTGCTCCAGCATGTGAGCAACATCAAAAACGTGTACGGCCTGCCCTGTGTGGTGGCAATCAACGCCTTCCCCACCGACACCAAGGCCGAGCTGGACCTGGTGGAGGCCAAGTGCCGGGAGCTGGGGGTCAATGTGGCCCTCAGTGAGGTGTGGGCCAAGGGCGGCGAGGGCGGCAAGGCCCTGGCCGAAGAGGTGGTCCGCCTGTGTGAGGAGGAGAACCACTTCCAGTACGCCTACGATACCCAGCTCCCCATTGAGGAGAAGCTGGAGGCCATCGTGAAGAAGATCTACCACGGGGACGGGGTGGTCCTCACCCCCGCCGCCAAGAAGCAGGTGAAGCAGCTCACCGATCTGGGCTTTGGGGACCTGCCCATCTGCATGGCCAAGACCCAGTACTCCTTCTCTGACGACCCCAGCCTGCTGGGCGCGCCCCAGGGCTTCACGGTCACTGTCCGGAATGTGAAGGTGTCCGCGGGGGCGGGCTTCCTGGTGGCCCTCACCGGTGACATCATGACCATGCCCGGCCTGCCCAAGGTCCCGGCCGCAGAGAAGATCGATGTGGACGAGGATGGCCGGATTACAGGACTGTTCTGAGCCGGGCATGGGCATGTTTTCGCCGCAGGTGCGGCGTACAAGCGTTTTGCGCAGCAAAACCTTGGCGCAGGGCGAATTCATTTCGCCCGAGCATTTCGATCCAAAGGGGTCCCCACGGGGCCTGACCCGTGGGGAAGCCATGCCCGGCCTGCCCAAGGTCCCGGCCGCGGAGAAGATCGATGTGGACGAGAACGGCCGGATTACCGGACTGTTCTGAGCCGGGCATGGGCATGTTTTCGCTACAGGTGCGGCGTACAAGCGTTTTGCGCAGCAAAACCTTGGCGCAGGGCGAATTCATTTCGCCCGAGCATTTCGATCCAAAGGGGCCCCCACGGGGCCTGACCCGTGGGGAAGCCATGCCCGGCCTGCCCAAGGTCCCGGCCGCGGAGAAGATCGACGTGGATGAGAACGGGAAGATCACCGGCCTGTTTTGATCCCCTTTCTGAAGATAGAACGGAGGCGGGGAACCAGTTCCCTGCCTCCTCTTTTACGCAAAATCCGATGGGAAAGGAGTGTACCCTGTCTCAAACAGGGAAACAAATATGGAGCGTCTCTATCTCACCCCCGGGGAAATGATCGCCGCCTACAGCGCGGCGGGCCGGGGAAAGCTGAACCGCCCGACAGCCAGCCTCCTGCTGCTGGGCATTCTGGCGGGAGCCATCATCGCGGTGGCCGGCGCCGCCACCAACACCGCCGCCTACGGCATTGCGGACACCTGGACCCTCCGGACGGTCTGCGCCCTGCTGTTTCCCTTCGGCCTGGGGCTGGTGGTGGTCACCGGAGCGGAGCTGTTCACCGGCAACTGCATGCTGCCCATCACCCTGCTGGACGGGGGCGGGACGGTGGGGCAGCTGCTGCGAAATTGGGCGCTGTCCTACCTGGGCAATATTCTGGGAGCCGCGCTGGTGGCGGCCTTGTGCGTTTTCTGCGGCCAGCTGGACTACTCCGCCGGGGCCCTGGCGGTGTACACTATCCGGGTGGGGGCCGCCAAGTGCGCCATGTCCTTTGGAAACGCCTTCGGCCTGGGGATTCTATGCAACTTCCTGGTGTGTCTGGGGGTGCTGGCTGCCAACTCCGCCAAGGACACCGCCGGGCGGCTGCTGGGGGCCTATCTGCCGGTGTGCTTCTTCGTGCTGTGCGGCTTTGAGCACTGCATCGCCAACCTCTACTACATCGGGGCCGCCCTGATGGCCGCAACCGTGCCGGAGTACGCGGCTCTGGCTGTGGAGGCGGGGGTGGATCTGTCCTCCCTCACCCTGGCGGGAGCGGCTGCCAACCTGATCCCGGTCACCCTGGGCAATCTGGCGGGGGGGCTGGGTGTGGGTCTGCTCCTGTGGTACTGCCATACCCAGGCAGAGAAGAAAACCGCCGCCCGCTGAACAAACCCGAATCAATAAAAGCCGTGGGAACGCATGGAAAGGCGTCTCCCACGGCTTTTTGTCTGAAAGTCAGATGACCTCGTTTCGGTACCGCTGGATCAGCTCCGCGTACCCCGGCGTCTCCCGGAGAAAGGCGCACTCCGGGTCCCGCTCCATGCTGTCCAGGATGGGCGGGATCAGGGCGCGCTGATCCTCACCCACCGCGTCCTTGGTGGGCAGGTGGGGGTAGAGGGGGGAGGCAGCCAGGTCCCAGGGCACCGTCAGACTGTGGAGGAGCCGGTCCAATAGCTCCAGAGCCTTGGGTCCGTCCTGCTCCGCCGCCGCCATCTGGAAGGGTGTGGAGAGCACCGCGTAGTCGGACAGATCAAAGATCTCACCGGAGCGGACGGCGGCGTCGGCCAGTGTGTGGGCCCGCTCCCGGTCCCCCTCCTCCAGGGCCCAGTCGATCATGGACAGCAGGGTGGTCTGAATGCTGTGGGCCCGGTCGAACAGCTCCTGCTCCAGAAACACCCAGGCCTCCTCACGCCGCCCCTGGGCCCAGCGCAGGCGGGCCTTGAGCTCCCGCTTCTCCCGGTGGGTGTCGGACAGCTGATCCAGCAGCTCCTCCGCCCGGTCCAGCTCTCCGGTCTTCACACAGCGGGAGGCCAGGGTATAGGTGGACCACTCCCGCACCTGGGGGTCGGCGCTGCGGACGCACCGCTCATAGAGGGCGGTGACCTCCGCCTCCTGCGTCTGCCGCTCCGGGCTGTCCGCATACGGCTGGAGGGCCAGGACGCCCGCCAGCATCCCCGCCGCGTTGTAGGCCAGCTTGTCGCTGTTTGGGTACTCCCGAAGCTTGTCCCGGGCCAGCTGGAAGGCGGCCCCGCAGCCCGCCTCCTGACTGGTCTCGTACAGCTGGTTTAAAAACAGCCCGATCTCCTGGTCGGTCAGGTCCTCCTGAAAGGACAGCAGGGTGTTCAGGTCCACCCCCAGCGTCCGGGCCAGGGCAGGCAGCAGGGTGATGTCCGGGTAGTTCAGATTCCGCTCCCACTTGTTTACCGCCGGGGCGGACACCCCCAGCTTCTGGGCCAGCTGCTCCTGGGTCAGGCCCAGGGCCTGACGCCGGGTGCGGATCACTTCGTTGAGCTTCATGGCGCTCCCTCCTTCTCTCTGTCCTTATCCTACCAGAGTTTGCACCGATGCACAACGGAGCGGTGGGAAGGAAAGCCGGATCGGACATTAACCGGAAGTTAAAAAATCCCCGGCCTTCCGGCCGGGGATAGGATGTATTGGGGATCTCAGGGGTTGGGGACAACCTCCACGGTATAGCCCTGGTCGATGAGGCCCTGGACGATGCCCGTGTCGCCCACCATGTGCCCGGCGCCCACCACCATCAGTCCGGTGTGGGAGCCCTCCTGGCTCAGGTAGTCGGCGGCGTACTGGATCATGCCGGGGTCCCGGTCAGTGAAGAGCTTGCTGTTGAGCTCGTCGTCGCTCTCCAGAATGGCCTCTTTGTTATAGATCTTCTCAAAGCCGGCCACGTCCCGGTTCTTCCAGGTCTCCATCATGGCGCTGATCTGGTCGACCTGGGCCTGGATGGCCTCCTGGGTGGCGGGCTCCAGGGCCTCCTCTCCCAGGACAGACACCAGGGCGTCCCGAATCTCCTGGTCCACGGTGTTCACGTCCACGGCCATCAGCAGGCCGCTGGCTAAATAGGTCTCCTGGTACTCGGGGGACAGGTTATCGAAGATGCCGCCCTGGAAGGCGTAGGTCTCCACCGCGTCGATGGGAATGCCCGCGTTGGCCGCCTTGGCGTTGACGTACAGGTCCACCGCCATGGCGTTGGAGCTGGTGGTCTCGTCCACCGTGGCCAGGGACTGGAAGGAGGTGGCCAGGGCCCAGGCCTTGTACTGGGCGATGGCCTGCTCGTCCATTCCCAGCTGGGCGGCCACCTTCACCGTGGCCTGGTACAGCTCCGGGGAGACGTGGTCGGCCAGGGTGGTGCCGTCGGAGTACACCTGCATGGCGGCGAACTCGGCGATCTGGGCCTGGTCGTTGAAGTCCAGCTCAAAGGACACCTGGTCCGCGTTCAGGATGATGTCCCGCAGCTGCTTGTGGAAGGGGTAGGTGTTGTTCACGTCGGTGTGGATACTCCCCAGCAGGTACAGGGTGTTGCCCTCCCCGTTGTCCGCCTTCCACAGCAGGCCCAGGGAACCGGCGTTTTGCTGGTCGTACAGATTGAGAATCAGGCTGTCGGCCATGGCGGCGGCCTCCAGAAGGGTGCAGGGCTCCTCCAGGCGCAGGCTGGAGCCGTCGCCGGCCAGGGCGCCCACCGAGGTCATAAACTCCTCCGCCCCCGCCTCGATGCCGGGGAAGGCGTAGGCGGCCGCCTCCTGGTACAGGGCGTTGACCACGCCGCCCCGGGTGGTGTCGATGACCAGGCCCTCCTCAGCGGCAGGGCGGGTCTCCATCTCCAGCAGGGCCAGCTTGTCGGCCACCACCTTAGTCATGGTATCCAGCTGCTCCGCGGTCACGGTCTGGCTGTGCTGGGTGTAGATCTCGTCTCCAAACAGCCCCAGGGAGTAGCCGTCGGCCAGCATGCCGTAGGACCAGGCGGGCAGGGGGGCCGCCTCCTGGGCGGCGGGCTCTGCCGCCAGGGCGGTCTGGGTGCCGCCCAGCATACCCAGGGCCAGCAGCAGACTGATGAGTTTCTTTTTCACATGCATCTTCCTTTCTCCGGGCCTCCAGAATTTTTCTGGAACGATACTTCCATTGTAGCAGTGGGCAGTGGAAAGTCAAATAAAGATTTCCTTAAAAATTCCTGGACCCTTGTAGGTATTCCGACGGGCGGCCCCAGAGGGCGGGGAGCGCTCCCCGCCCCGGGTGACCCGCCGGAAACATAAAAAGCGGTGCCGAGCTCTCCCTCAACACCGCCTTGCATTTCTCCATGCGGACGCACGGCCAAACGCCCATCCTCCGCCTTGCAATGGAAAGGAAAGATGGGTATAATAGGCCTGTGGTGCAATCCTTGGATTGCTGTGCTGAGTGGTACCGTCACTCGTACAGGGCCGCGGGGTGTGCCAGCACCCTGCGGCCTGCCGCAGTTTATGTTTCCATGCCAATTTTACCCCATTGTCTGTGGAATTTCAAGGGGCTTTTCCGCCCCGCTGAAGCCGCCCCCGCCGGACGTAAGCTCCGGCGGGGGCGGCTTGCTGTGTCCTTGTTTCACTGTTCCGGCGCCTCGGGCACCGCCCAGGGGTGCAGCACGTCCACCAGTCCGCTGTAGTCCACCCCCCAGATACTGGTGGGCTCCTGTCCGGGCAGAGCTCCCGCCGGATAACACACCACCAGCTCATCCGGTTCAAAGGACAGATAGGGCCACTGAAAATATTCCTCCATAGCCTGGGCCTCCTGCCCGATGGCCTGAGTCCCGGCCACGATGGCTGCGATGGCCTCCGCCTGTCCCACCGTGAACAGGTCCTGGTTGGGAATGTGCTCACCGGTCTCCTTGTCAAAGGCGTCGGTAAACTGGTACTCCGTGATCTCCTGCTCCCGGACCGGAAGGGTCACGGTGGTGCGGAAGTAGTACACCCCGGGGGCGGTGGCGGTCCATTCCACCCGCTGTCCCACCAGGAAGTAGGAAAACTCCTCCGGGTCCTCCGACTGCCGGTAGGCCTGATAGGCCCGCTCCACCACCTCCTGGATGTCATAGAGTGCGCCCCGCTCCTGGTAATAGGCGGTGATCCCATCCAGCAGGGCGGAGGGCAGCTCCGTACGCGAGGTGTCCCTCTCCACATAATAACCCGAAAAATCCGTCTCTTGGGGAAACTCCCGGAGCAGCTCCGTCCCGTCGGACAGGCGGTAGAACCGGTCCCCCCAGAAGTCCACCCAGATCTCCGCCTCTGTTCCGTGGGAGAGGGTGAGGGACTCTTGGGACTGGATCTCCTCCACCGTCAGAAAATCCGCCGTGCCGGCATCAGGCAACTCCGTGCCGTCCTGGGCGGTAAGAGGTTTTCCTTCCGCATCCGGGCGGAGATCCACGGTCAACTCAGTGCCCAGAGGGATCAGGGCCTGGAAGCTCTCTCCGGCGAGGACCTCCTCCACCGCCTGGGAGACTGCCACACGGGTGTACTCGTCCCAAAACACGCCCTCACGCTCCCCATCCCCGGTGTCCAGAATCAGGGCGGAGGGGGACCCATCGGAATCCCGCTGGACCTCCGCCACCCGGCCCCGGAGGTAGGATTCATCCTCAATGCCGTCGCAGGCGCTCAGGGGGATCAGAAGGAGCGCGGCCAGCAGAAAGCACCATTTCTTCATGTGGTTCACTCTCCTATCAGGGGTTGAAAAAGGGCCGCCTCTGCTGGGGCGGCCCTTGCTTCTGCCAGGAAGTTACTGCTTGGGGACGGTTTTGGTGATGGTGGCCTTGGGGTCCTCGGTGTCAAACACCGTCTTGGCCGCGGCGGCCAGACCGGCCAGACCCTGAATCTCGCTGGGGACAATGATCTTGGTGGCCTTGCCGTTGGCGGCGGCGGTGAAGGCCTCCAGGGCCTTGATCTTCAGGACGCCGTCGCCGGGGTTAGCCTCGTTGATGAGCTTGATGGCGTCGGCGGTAGCCTGCTGCACCTTCATGATGGCCTCAGCCTGAGCCTCGGCCTCCAGGATTTTGGCCTGCTTGGCACCCTCGGCCTGGAGAATGGCGGCCTGCTTCTCGGCGTCGGCCCGCAGGATGGCGGACTGCTTCTCGCCCTCGGCCACCAGGATCTGGGACTGCTTCTGGCCCTCGGCCTGGAGGATGGCCTCACGGCGCTCCCGCTCGGCCCGCATCTGCTTCTCCATGGACTCCTGAATGTCCCGGGGAGGCATGATGTTCTTCAGCTCCACCCGGTTGACCTTGATGCCCCAGCTGTCGGTGGCCTCATCCAGGATGGCCCGCATCTGGGTGTTGATGTGGTCACGGCTGGTGAGGGACTGGTCCAGCTCCAGGTCGCCGATGATGTTCCGCAGGGTGGTGGCGGTGAGGTTCTCAATGGCCCCCATGGGGTTCTCCACGCCGTAGGTGTACAGGCGGGGGTCAGTGATCTGGAAGTAGATGACGGTGTCGATCTGCATGGTGACGTTATCCTTGGTAATGACGGGCTGGGGCGGGAAATCCACCACCTGCTCCTTCAGGGATACGTTCTTGGCTACCCGCTCAATGAAGGGAATCTTGAAGTGGAGGCCCACGCCCCACACGGTCTGGAATGCGCCCAGCCGCTCAATGACGAAGGCCCGGGACTGCTGGACCACGCGGATGTTGGCGGCCAGCACGGCCAGCACAAGGACAATCACAACGACGGGGAC
>UMHD01031595.1_pt1 | contig 15445 bp, 10 predicted proteins | sample 1965461 | NCBI WGS metagenome assembly UMHD01 (sample SAMEA4836091, study PRJEB28245) | human gut metagenome | biome: gut microbiome; material: fecal sample | place: Denmark | collected 2008 | reverse complement strand
CCCCGCGAAGAATACCTGCCACGTACTCGTCCGCGGTAAGCGTCTTTTTCCTCAGATGCTTCAATCTTTCTGCGATGGCCGGGTTCACGGGATCCGGCTGTTCGATACCCTTGTTGACGGCCAGTCCTTCATAACAAGCTTCGTTTTCAGGATGTTCTATATTTTGTTGCATAGCGTTTTAAATTAATCTTCGACAAAGATAGAGTTAATGTGGGGAAGTTACAAGTAAAAAATCGTGGTTTCAGGGTGAGTCTTATCCCGGAAAGTTTATTGTATGCAGGAGCGATGAATAACGAGGAAGGCGAGATCCATCGCGGAATCTCGCCTCGGTATTCAGGGAATCTTGATGAAAAGAGTCCCCTTTCTGGTTGCATTTATTTTCTTTTTTGTAACGTTGGTTTAAATTTTATCACTTTCCGGGAATCAAGGTGTCGTCGTTCTTTCGAGTACACGTTGTAACTTATTCGCGGGCCTCGCTCTTGGGTATAAAAGGAACCGAATCCCATGAACGTCACCCGTCCCCCGGCGAGTATAACCTCGGAAATGCAGTCGATCGTAGCTTGTAGCGTCGTGTGAACGTCCTTTTTCTTGAATCCGGTGCGCTCTGCGATAAGTGCTGTAAGTTCTCGTTTATTCATATATACTTTTTTTACTAATTAATGTCTCTTACACAGCGGACTCCGCCACGGTCTTCGTCTTTGTGATTAATCAAGTAATATACCGATCCTTCATTTTCAACGGAAAAACCAACGCGTTCGCCACCGGCTGTGTTAAAGCTGAAACTACTTCTGGAAAAATGGTCGCTCAGGGGCCAAGAGGTCGCGTTTCTTGGCATCCTGGAGTACATTAATGCCAGTTCTCTTTGATTGGGAACCCTCCATCCTTTGGGGCATACCGGATTTGTTCCTCCGGGTTGAGAGCGGGCGTTAACCATCTCCCAGGTTAACCCGTTTCCGTATGTCTTGGCATTTATTTCAAAAGCGTTCCAAGGTTTGTTGTACCCGCGAACGTCTCGTTCGTTGTGATTGGGCAACTCTTCTACGGTACTGAAACCTCGTATCGATTTGGGATCTAGTTTTGTTAAAGTGATGGTTCTATTTGCGGCATCATACGTGACGAAATCTTCTGGATGGTCATTTTCGCTCGCCTTTTTGGCTAGTCCTAGATTCCTGACACACCTGTAGTACACCTTGGTCGAGGTAATGGATCCGGGTCCATTTAAAGGACCGACGGTTGAACCTTCCGAAGACCACAATATCTGGGGAATGTCCCTGTAAGTATAAGGAAACAAATTAGTACCCAATCCTTGGCGGTCTTTATCTAGTACGGTGCTGCTGGCGTACCATTGTTTGTTTTCTTCCCACGTGCTGAATTTGTATAGTCGGGATTGCGAGTCAAAGGAGTTTTCTCCGATCCACAAGTCCGAGAGTTGATTGATACTGGCCAAGTACCATTGAACCTCCTCCTTGTCGATTCGCCCGTTGCCATTCATGTCGCGATTAAGGCGCAAGCATTTGTACTTGGCCGCTTCATACGAAGCTTGCATTTCCCATGTCGTGGGATCTATGTAGGTGTTCCAATTCATGGTTTCGTTTCCAATCCACATGTTGATGGAGTTTTTTCGTCCGTTATTGAGATCGTTATACGTGCGATTCGTTTTAGTTCTTTCTGTTTCAAACGGGAGAAGAGTTTCATCCTGTATAGCCTCGGAGCCCCATGCGGTGAAGTTTTCAGTCAAGTTTTTGTTATACATGGTTTGTATGGATGATTGCCTGATGGAGTACAATGCGATGGATTTGGTACTCATCTGGTCTTGACTGTATTGAAGATTGGATAAAATATTGAGCACTCTTTCCTGTGTATTGACGAATTTTTTCCAAAGCCCGTTTTCCACGGTTTCAGATGTGTTTTCCGGGTTCACGTCATAGTAATACTCTTTAAGATAGGTGGTAAATATGATTTTATCTCCACTATCAAATAAATGGTTCCCTTGTGATGCGAGATACCTGCGTTTACATTCCTTCAAAATGCTGACGAGTTGTTTGATGTTTAGCATTTTCTGTGTTCCATTGTTTATATCGTTCATGTAACGATCCAGGGGGTGTTGGTACTTCTTATCTTTGAATTCGGCATCCGTGTAAACACCATTATCTCCTTGGTAGGTTACAAAAGTTTCGGTATAAAAATTTCTACTTTTTGTGTTAATGTTGAAATATATCCAGTCATAGTCTTTGGGATTTTCATTTTCTGCTCCATTGGAGAATGGGGTGTAAACGTTCCAAGTCAAGCTCTCGTCGATATTCTTTTGCTCGAAAGTTGTCGTGAAAATTTCATTGTGGGCATCGAATCTTTTAATTCGTTCGGCGACAACAACATCTCCCTCGCTTCCGGGTGAGGGTTCTTCGCCTGTTGTTGATTCAACCTCGACGATGATGTCTTCCACGCTATTGATGGTTACCGTGTAAGTATAAAAATGATTTCTGAGGCTGTTGTAATCGTTCACGCCATTCACTCCTCCGAGGTGAATGGTGTAAGTTACGTCTGCTGAAATTTCTTGTCCCCCGCCGATGCTATAAAAAACATTTCCTTTCAATTTCACGTAGGTCGCCCGTTGATCCGCGTACCGGTAAGCCCCGTTTGTCACGCTTCCGTCAGCGTTAGGTGTTTTTTCTTGTTTTTCCCGTAGGGCATATTGATCGCGATATTCCCCCTCTGCGGGTATTGTTTCCTTGGGGTTTACTTTGTTTTCGGGTATGTAGAACGCGAACGTGATGGCGTTCGTGGTGGAGATTTCAAAGTTATTCCACTCGCTGTTAAAGTAATTCTCAAATTCAAATTGTCCTTGTGTGGTGTTCGGTAACACGCTTACTTCTCGCGGTATAGCCACGATCTTCCACTCGCGAGGGGTGAATGTTACGCCTTCTTTCGTTTGCACGTTGAAACGTACTTTTGCGTCGGTTCGTGTCAATGGGATGTCGATCGTGTTATTTTGGTTTGCTATTAACTCGGCTCCTTCTTTCATCCCGCTCATCAGAAACTGGATTCCTCTCTCGATGTATTTTCCCTGCATGTGCGATGTCAGTGCCAGCAAATCGGCTTTCGAGGTGACGGCATCCAGCTTCGTGTCGTTCAGGTCGTGAATCGTCGTGTTGATGTTCGCGATAACAGCTATGGTCTTGCCGTTCCCGGCGGGAATGTTCTCCACCTTGGTCGTGTAAGTCTTTGATTGGTGTATGTTATTGTAAAATTGTCCGAACACCTTGCTCCCGTCTTGATTGAAAACGAACACGTAAGCGTTGCTTATTATTTGTTCATCCTCGTCACTTGACACGGCGCGTGACAGCGTGTTGTCTGAAGAGTTGAAATTCAATGTTAATGTTGCATTCCCGCTATTTTCATGGTCCCCGAGTTTATCATCTTGACAGGCGGCTAGGACAAGCATCAAGGCATATGCGATGTATATATATCTTTTCATAGTTTTCTGTTATTTAAATTCGGGTACGTTAATTGTTTGTTGTTGCCATGACTCTACCGTGCAGGTCAATGTTAAGTCTGCCAAAGTGGAAACTAGTATATTTATCGAGTAGCGTTGCCCGGCGATCAAAGTACTTATTATCCGGTTTAGTGGGACTGTTATCGTTTGGGTCTGAATATTTCCTGTCACTTGGTATTCCACGGTGACTTTAATCTCGTCCGAATCATCAATCCCTTGTGGCAATAGCATCAGGGATGCGTTGTCGGTGCTGATTGGCTGGTAGGTGGTCGTGATGGTTTTCAAGTTCACGTCCTTTAGTAGTCCGTTATTGATGGTTAGCATATAGGATTTGTCCGAGGCGTCCTCGGTCGGTGTCCAAGAAAATGTCCCCGGGGTATTGCCGACGTCGTAAGAGAGTGTCGCTTTGTTCTTGAAATTCCCGAGGGTGATGGAGGTTACTTTCACCGGGAAATCGCAAGCGTCTGTCATCTTGGCTTTGAACACGATGCACGAGAGAGCGTGTCGGAATGTTAATGGTAACTTACCGTCGGCGTTCCTCGATGTTTTCGTTTGGTTGAGTAGGGGAACGGATACGAGTAAATCTCGTTGGATAATCACGTCATCCGGTACCGTGTAGGTTAGTTGGGGATACCCCGCCGTGGAGGAGGAGGAACTTAAAGAGGTGTACGAATCTCCTTGGCTTGCGTAAGGGGAATAGGCGAAAAATGACAGTTTCCCATTATTAGGCCAGAACATGAGAGGCTCGTAAGTCCATGTGCCACTTGTCTTTTTCACGTGGGTGTTACACATGAAATTCGGGGTGCTAGTCCCCGGGATAAAAGCGTCGGCCGTGTAGTAGGCGTATACACCGAAATCTTGCATGTCGTCGTTTCCCGTTTCGCTTCCCCGGGCTTGATCAGCCTGGATGAAGGATTCGTGAAATGGCGTGGCAATAAAATCTATTTTATCACCGTCGTTGGCAGGTTCCGGGGCGTTTTTGTCGCACGATGTGAACGCGATCAATAGGGCTGCCGACAGTAAAATGTATTCTTTTCTTTTCATCGTTTGACTTTTTTGAGGTTTTATTAGTACCCGCGGGCAGACGTTCAACCGCCCGCGAGTGAGCCGTTAGGCCATGTTTAGGGTTGCATGAAACGCGAGGGCTATTTTACCTCGATGGTACCACCATCAACAGGTTGCCACTCTTCTACTGTCGTTTCGAATTCGATCGGATTCAAAATGCCTGCTGTTGCGCCGATGTTTAAGTTGTAAGTGATCTTTTGATTTCTTTTCCACTCTCCGGAAATACCGACTGTTACAGGAGCATATTTACTTTCGCTACCTTTTAGATAAATTTTTATACCATCTGCAAGTTTTTGGTATATCTTGCAATTGATCGTCAGGTAATTACCAGTTCCTACATTTTCTGTATTTGCCTCCAAGGTTTGTGGCAATAGCATCAATGCCTTGTCTGCGCTTCCGATCGTGGTGAATGCTTGAGCGCCATTCGTTACTTGATAACCTGCTTCATTAATGGCATCGGAGGTAACCGTGTAGCTGGCTGGAGTAGCCTCAGTGTTTAAAGTCCATGCTTCTGTCGAAGATGCAAAAGTTCCCGTGTTTTTCAGATTGTGAATTTGAATCCCGTTCTCCTCAACATCCACGAACAGGTTTGTGGCACTTGTCCCGATTGCAAAATGCACCTGAGTCAAGGCGTGTTTGAATGGCATGGTTACGCTGTTTCCGTTATCAGGTTTTGTTTGGTTTGTGGCAACAGCGTACATTAAGTCCACTTGATTGGCTTCTTCGGCTGGAACGGTATAGTTCAACGTTAAACCGGTCGTGGCGAAAGTTTTCGCCGTGATAGCTGCATTCTCGTGCGGGGAATAGGCGTAAAAATCAAGCAATTCGCCATTCACAGGCCAGTAAGCTTGATCGCTTGCTTGGGCGTAAGTCCATTTCGCCCCGTCAGATACGATTTGAATGCCCTCGGCAGTCGTTCCCATGTAAGGACTTTCATTTAGGACTGCATTTATCTTGATAAATGCAGTTACTCCAAAGGCGTTGTCTTTTGTTAAAAATTCGTTATTGTCATCTACCGGGTTTCCCCTGGAGATGTTCTTGTAAGTGGAGAACCCGATCAGGTTACCCTCCTTATTGATTTCCGAATCAACCACGTCGTTTTTTGCGCAACCGGCAAGCATGGCTGCCGCAGTTAGCATGTACAATAGATTCTTTTTCATGATCAGTAAATTAAAAGTGAATAATTCATTATTTTTAAATTGGTAATTCCGTTTCAATTTCTTCCCATTCTTCAACCTCCGGGTGGAAAACCCCGTCACCGTTACCGATGGCTTCCGGGAGAGTCACCTCGGCCCGGATTTTGTGGACGGTTTGTACCCCGTCATGTGAAGTTTCAATTAAATCTTTCACGTTAAGGGAAACCGTGTGGGTTTCTCCGTTCACGAGGATGAAATTCATGACGAGTTGGTGATCATTGAGGCATTTCCCGTTTGCTTTTTCCGGACCAAACGAGATGAGTTGCTTCGTGATCGTGGCGAGTTTATAGTTGTCCGGGTCTACCCGTTTGTTGTTCAGCACGAACTCGTGTGTGATACCATGCCCGAACTTTATCGCTTTTTCCATGTTTTCGCTTTCACACATGGCCGTCAGGTGGGAACGTGGGGCCCCGGCAGCTGACGTGATGTTCATCACTTTTACCTCAATGTCGATTAATTCTGTTTGTCGTTCCGGGGTGACTTCGATCGTTTGGCTGACCTCGTGTTCTCCGGTAGCCGGCTTTTCCTTGTAATAGTGAATATCTTTCGGGGTAATCTCGATCGCCTTGACGAGTGCTCTGGCTAGGATGTCGCATGCTGTCAAGTAGGAATTATTATCTTCTGCTTTTGATAATAGATTCGCGTACTTCGGCTCTTTATTGGCCGAAATGACAGCGTTGAACGTGTGTAGGTTTTCGATACCGGTAAAGTCAATGCTTGCTAATTCCTCTTCCGTGTTGTTTATCACCATGATGTCATATTTACCCGGGTAAAGGGGAATATCAATCGTGTTAGGGTCGCTGCTGATCAAACATTCACAGACAGCTTTTCCGCTTTCGTTGTCGAACACGTAGGCTGAGGTACCGTTCGGTTCTAATTGTGAGGGTTCCCAATTGATATTCAGGCGTACAAATCCTTGTTCTTCCGTGGCGTAAAACAGATTGTCCCTGTCGCATGAAGAGCAGGCAAGTGTGAAACAAAGAGTTGCGATATAAATTATGTTTTTCATTTCACACCTCCTTCTTTTTTTACTGTTTTTTTATTTAATAACCAAACGAGGGAAACTTTTGCGAACGTTGGACCAAACCATTGTTTCCTCTCTACTTTCCACGGGAACCTGAAAACTTTTATGTCCCCGTACATCGTGTCGTTCACTTTATCATACTCTTTCGTGTCCCTTTGTAAATAACCCACGCCGAGGCTATACTCCATGTGGAAATGCTTGCCGATCTTGTGAGCGTAAGCGGCTTGAAGACCTGCATCAAAGAAGTCGCCTTGTTCCCCGTCTTTATCGAAAAGTTGTAGATCGTATTTCCCCACTCCGCCGTAAAGGCCAATGTTCCATCCCGTGAGAACTTCTTTTGCGTCACGATCCCCGAGCCAGTATTTCACGCTGGCGTGTCCCGATAGTAATTGCATGGTCCAGTCGGCACGTGATGCTTTCCACCACGGGAATATTCCTTCTGCAGCCACGGACCATTGTTTACCGATGGGAATTTCTATTTCTAGGTTCACGGCCGAAAGCACGTCGTAGAGAAGGTTCGTTTTCATGGCGAATAACGGTTTCGAGATGATTAGCGGGATGACCGGAGTCTCCGGTTCCGATTTTTGTGGAGGGATAATCTTCTCTTCTTTCTTCGGTTCCTCCTTCTTTTCTTCCTTGACAGGCTCCCGCTTATAGTAGATCACGCAGACAGCACCCGTGCGTAATTGTGGTAAGAAGTTTTTCCTGATATAACGCCATGATTCCCCGTTCGCTAGAGTCTTGATCAACCATTCCTTGGCTCCGTTCTCACGATCGGAATTTATGATGTTAATTAATCTTTCCCGGTGCGGGATGTTTTTATCCGTTTCGATCATACGTTTGAAATCAACCCAGTTCTCACCGGTGTATCGTGCATAGACAAGCTCTTTTTTGATCTCGGGATATTTCCCCGTGATATAAGCTTTGACACTTTCGGCTCTTTTCCTCGATAACTCCAGGTTGTATGCTTCCTTGCCATCAGGAGAAGAGGAGGCCACGATGGTAATGGAGTCGAGATTAGGTATGATTAATTCATTTTTGATTAACTCATCCAGTTTCTTCAAAGATTCATTGTTTCCCATGTACGTGCTATCTAAAATAGCCCCGTCAATTTTAAAATAGAGGACAATGTTGTTTGTCGAGTCTGTCTTGTGTTGATGTTCCTGAGCCCGAACACGCATTATGCTTCCAGTTAAAAGCATTATTAAAATAAGAATGATTGCATACACCTTCATGATTTGTAATATTTCTGATTTATTGTCAATATCAAAAAATGATCATTTAATGATGTTAATTTGTTTAACAATTTTTATATAATACAAAAACCATATAACTATATAATTATCAGCTACAAAAAAAGTAATTTCAAAAAAAACGTTATATGATTAAATATTGTATTTTTGTTGTCGGAATAAATGATCGTTTTTTGATATTTTCAAAAATATTGCTATTATGCTGTTTTTATGTTGTTTAACTAGCTTCTTTATGTCGATAATTTGCCTACTGTTCTCACCCGATATTATTTATTTTATATGTAAATAATATGTAAAATGTTAATATTGTTATTTAGAATGAATTTAACAAGTAGAATTGAGATGTAAATATATGTATCAATATATTTATTGTATTTTTAATCTAAAAAATGGCTCTATGCGTTAGTGGGTGATGAATTTGTGTCGTGAATGAATAACATATTTTTACCATTTACTGGAAAGAGAAATAGCTTTCGGGGGAGATCGCACGAAAAATTTAGGAGAAGAATGTGTAGAATCAAACATGAAAAAAGGAGCTGTCTCCTTAAAAAACAGCTCCTCGTTTATTTATTAAAAATTGTCTTATTTGTTGGTGTGCATGATAGCAGCCTGAGCCGCAGCCAAACGTGCGATGGGTACACGGAACGGTGAACATGAAACGTAGTCCATACCCACTTTGTCGCAGAAGATCACGGAAGAGGGTTCTCCACCATGTTCTCCACAGATTCCGAGTTTCAACTTGCTGTTAGTTGAACGTCCTTTTTGAGCTCCCATTTGAACTAATTGTCCCACGCCTTCTTGATCCAATACGGCGAACGGATCGGTCTTCAAGATACCTTTCTTGATATATTCCGGTAAGAATTTACCAGCGTCATCGCGAGAATATCCGAAAGTCATCTGGGTTAAGTCGTTCGTACCGAAAGAGAAGAATTCTGCAACTTCTGCAATTTGGTCTGCGGTTAATGCGGCACGAGGAATTTCAATCATGGTTCCTACCATGTAATCTACTTTCACGCCCTTTTCTGCAAATACCACGTCAGCAGTGCAACGGATGATGTTCGCTTGTTGTCTTAATTCTTTCACAGTACCTACCAACGGAACCATGATTTCCGGCTTCGGGTTAAAGCCTTTCAGCTTCAAGTTACAAGCAGCTTCAATGATTGCACGGGCTTGCATTTCGGTGATTTCCGGGTAAGTGATTCCTAAACGGCAACCGCGGTGACCTAACATCGGGTTGAATTCGTGTAACGCATCCACTTTTTCTTTGACAACTTCTACTGAAATACCCATTTTTTCAGCCATATATTTTTGAGATTCCGGCTCGTTCGGGGTAAATTCATGTAATGGCGGGTCTAATAAACGGATGGTAACTCCGAATCCGTCCATAGCCTCAAGGATTCCCTCGAAGTCACTTCTTTGCATCGGAAGGATTTTTGACAAAGCGATACGGCGTTGTTCAACGGTATCAGACAGGATCATTTCACGCATGGCGTCGATACGGTCGCCTTCGAAGAACATGTGTTCCGTGCGGCAAAGACCAACACCCTTGGCACCGAAATCACGTGCTACTTTGGCATCACGAGGTGTGTCTGCATTGGTTCTCACGTACATGCGAGTATGTTTCTCGGCCAAATCCATGATAGTTCTGAAGTCATGGTCCAGTGACGCCTCGGTGGTGGCTACTTTACCCAAGTAAACTTCTCCGGTAGAACCGTTCAAAGAAATCCAGTCGCCTTCATTGATGGTAACACCTTTCACTGTGAAGGAACGTTTGTGGTAATCAACAACGATTTCTCCGGCTCCGGAAACACAGCATTTACCCATACCGCGGGCAACAACAGCCGCATGAGAGGTCATACCCCCCCGTGCGGTAAGGATACCTTCGGAAACGTTCATTCCGCGTAAATCTTCGGGAGAAGTTTCCAAACGGACTAATACTACTTGCTCGCCTCTGTTTTTCCATTCTTCCGCCTCGTCAGCAAAGAATACGACACGTCCGCAAGCGGCTCCCGGGGATGCCGGTAAACCTTTGGTTAATACTTTTGCTTTGGATTGTGATTCTTTGTCGAATACCGGGTGAAGTAATTCATCCAGTTTAGCCGCTTCCAAGCGAAGTATAGCGGTTTCTTCATTGATCATGCCTTGTTCGAGCATGTCAACCGCCATTTTTACCATAGCCGTACCGGTACGTTTTCCGTTACGGGTTTGCAACATCCATAATTTACCGTCTTGGATGGTAAATTCAAGGTCTTGCATATCGTGGAAATAGTCTTCCAGTTTTTGTTGAACGGCATTTAATTCAGCGTAGGCGGCTGGCATGGATTCTTCCAGTGAAGGATATTTAGCGGCACGCTCTTCTTCTGAGATATTTTGCATTTTAGCCCAACGGCGCGATCCCTCGATGGTAATCTCCTGCGGGGTGCGGATTCCGGCAACAACGTCCTCTCCTTGCGCGTTGATCAGGTATTCTCCGTTGAAAATATCTTCACCGGTAGCGGCATCACGCGTGAAAGCAACTCCGGTCGCAGAATTGTTACCCATGTTTCCGTAAACCATGGCTTGAACATTTACCGCTGTTCCCCATTCTTCAGGGATTTGATTCAACTGGCGGTACAGAACGGCACGCTCCGTCATCCATGAATCGAACACGGCGCAGATGGCTCCCCATAATTGCTCCCACGGGCAGGTCGGGAAATCTTTACCGGTTTTGGTTTTAACGACAATTTTGAAACGACGAACAAGTTCTTGCAGGTCTTCAGCCGAGAATTCGGTGTCGTTAGAAATATTTTTTTCTGCTTTTAATTTGTCGATTTCAACTTCGAACGGGTTGTGTTCGCCTTTTCCGGCTGCAACGCCCATCACGACATCTCCATACATTTGTACGAAACGACGGTATGAATCCCATGCAAATCTGGCGTTACCTGATTTTTCAGCCACGATTTTAACGGCATCATCATTCATTCCCAAGTTCAACACGGTATCCATCATACCCGGCATGGACACCCTGGCTCCGGAACGCACGGAAACTAAAAGAGGGAAAGCCTCTCCTTTTGATCCGAATTTGGCATTCATTAACTTTTCTGTAGCTGCGATACCGGCTTTAACATCATTCTCGATTAGTTTTATGACAGCGTCTTTTCCTTCTTGATTATAAAGGGTACAAACTTCTGTTGTGATAGTAAAACCTGCAGGTACAGGAACTCCGATGAGATTCATTTCGGCAAGATTGGCGCCTTTGCCTCCTAGCAGGTTTCTCATGTCTGCTTTTCCTTCTGCTTTTCCGTCACCAAAGGTGTAAACGTACTTCGTACTCATAATTCTGTTAGATTTTTGCGTTTACCTCCTGACATTCAGGAGTGATTGTTTATAGATCATTCTTTTCTCAAAATTTCATCTTAGGGATGCAAAGATAATTTTTTTTCTTGAATATATAAATAGGAAAAAATAGTTAAAATCTACGCAAACGTATGAAATTGGTAACTTTTCGGTAAAAATAGAGGTGTTGATAAAAAATTAGTGGGTTTTGTTAAATTCTAAACAGATAAATATTTATTTTTGCGAGCTGTTAATATTTTGTTCCAGATGAAATTTGAACTCGGTAAAAAACGATATAATGATTATCCGACTTTTTTTAAAACTCTTTTCGAGGAAAGGGTACAAAAGTTGTCGATAGATGGAGGATTCACTTGTCCTAACCGGGATGGGAGTAAGGGAGTGGGGGGATGTTCGTTCTGTAATAACGAGAGTTTTAACCCCGATTATTGTCGAGCGGTGCGGGGAATTACGGAACAGATCGATGAAGGTATCCGTTTTTTTGCCCGGAAGTATAAGGGACAAAGATATTTGGCTTATTTTCAGGCGTATTCGAACACGTATGCGCCGTTAGACGTGTTGAAGTTACGTTATGAAGAGGCTTTGGCTCATCCGATGATCTCGGGATTGGTAATCGGGACGCGACCGGATGTGGTGAGCGAGGAGGTTTTGGATTATCTGGAGGAATTGGCAAGGCGGTATTATGTCTGCGTGGAATACGGGGTGGAGTCCGTGAATGATACTGTTTTACGTCAGGTAAACCGGGGACATGATTTTGCCGTTGCAGAACAGGCTATCCGAGCTACAGCGGGACGTGGAATAACGATTGGTGCGCATTTGATTTTCGGGTTACCGGGGGAAAGTCGTGAATCCATGTTGGAGGGGGCTATTCGTTTGTGTGAATTGCCGATTCAAGTATTGAAACTTCACCAGTTGCAAATTGTGAAAGGGACTCGATTGGCGGAACAATATTTGGAAAATCCGGCACTCTTTCGTCTTTACACGTTGGATGAATATTTGGATTTTGTCGTGGAAGTTATCGAACGTATCCGGTCCGATGTTTATTTGGAGCGTTTCGTGAATCAATCACCTCCCGAATATTTAATCGCTCCACAATGGGGAATTAAAAATTTCGAGTTCACGGCAAAATTGGATAAACGTTTGGAAGAATTGGATACGTGGCAGGGAAGGTTAAAAGATAAAAGTTAAAGGTTAAAAACTAAAAGTTTGAATGAAGTTTATGGTTTTGGGTAATGTAGAATTTAAAATTTAGAATGAAAGGACTACCCCCACCGGCTCCCCCTGTGTAAGGGGGAGTTAGAGGGGGTAGATTGGAAAGGTAAAAGATAAAAACTAAAAGATAAAAGTTGGAAATCAAGAAGCGTTGGCTCCGTGTGGCTGGAATCTAAAATCTAAAATCATAAAATCAAAAATTAATTAATACATGGTAGGACAGGAGAAAGTATATGAAACGTTGGCAGCTCTGGGGATAGAGTTTGAATATACGGAACATCCGGCTGCACCGACGATTGAGATTGCCAGACAATATTGGAAAAATCTGGATAGTACACATTGCAAGAACTTGTTTTTCAGAAATCACAAGGGGAATCGTCATTATTTGGTAATTCTTCAATGTGATCATGATATGGCTATCCATGATATGGAAAAAATGTTGAAGCAGGGTAAGTTAAGTTTTGCCTCTGAAACTCGAATGGAAAAATATTTGGGATTACGTCCCGGTTCTGTCAGTCCTTTTGGTTTGCTGAATGATGCGGAACACCACGTGTATGTATTTCTGGATAAGCATTTACAGGAAGCCAAAAGATTATCATTCCACCCGAATGACAATCACGCCTCGTTAGCCATAAAAACGGAAGATTTCATTCGTTATATGGATTACGTGGGAAATGCTTACGAGTGGATAGAACTATATTAATAATGAGAGAAATAATTTTCAATTTTCAACTTTCAATTTTCAATTAACATGATCAGTGTAGCCCAAGCAGTGGAAGGAATCGTAAAGCATAAACCTTATTTGTCGGAATCTTTGGCGGCAGGGATTATCAATATCTCGGCTTTGGCCCGACAGATACAGGAAGAAGTGGAGAAATTATTGGGAAAGCCGGTAAATGCAGGTGCAATCGTGATGGCGTTGAATCGGTTGGCTCCTTATTTACAAGTGCGGGAACAGGTACAATTAAACAAGTTGCTGAATAACATGGGGGATATTATCTTGAGGAGTAACTTGTGTGATTACACGTTTAAAAATTCGAATACTCTGATGGATTGCCATATCCGGGTGCTGAAATCCATTGCACGAAGAGACGAGGTCTTCTACACGATGGTGCAGGGGGTTTTCGAGACCAACCTTGTCGTGAGTGAAATCATGGAAGGGATGGTGGATGAACATTTCAAGGAGGAACAGTGTATTTTCAAAAAGAATGGTTTGTCGTCCGTTACGTTGAAGCTCCCTAAAGGAAATATATTGCAACCCGGTTTCTATTATTGCATAATGAAGGAGTTATCTTGGGAGGGGATCAACTTGACGGAGGTTATTTCTTCCACCAACGAGTTTACCGTTGTGGTAGATAATTCGTTAATAGACAAAACGTTTGTGGTGTTGAAGAACATCAGTCGGAAATAGTAAAAAGAAGAGTGTCGCAAAATTGAAAAGTGAAAATGTATGTTTTCGGGTAAAATTATTAATTTTGCGGGGAATGAATTAATTAAGAGTTATAATAGCGAATTTTGAAGATTAGATGTGAGTGCATTGTAATTTTCAATTTTCGAATTTCAATTGATAAATTATGTTTGAGAATCTATCGGAGAGGTTAGAAAAATCGTTTAAGATTTTAAAAGGACAGGGAAAGATCACCGAGATTAACGTGGCCGAAACGCTTAAAGAGGTGAGACGTTCATTGTTGGATGCCGACGTAAACTATAAGATCGCGAAAGAGTTTACCAACACGGTAAAAGAAAAGGCATTGGGAATGAACGTGCTGACGGCCGTGAAACCGGGTCAGATGATGGTGAAGATTGTTCACGATGAATTGATCCAGTTGATGGGAGGGACCCATGTCGATATTAATATAAAAGGTAATCCGGCTGTTATCTTGATGTCGGGTCTGCAAGGTTCCGGTAAAACAACATTTTCTGGTAAACTGGCTAATTTACTGAAGACAAAGCGGGGAAAACATCCTTTGTTAGTAGCTTGTGACGTTTACCGTCCTGCAGCTATCGAGCAGTTAAAAGTGCTTGGGGAGCAGATCGGGGTACCCGTGTATAGCGAGGAAGGAAACAATGATCCTGTGAAAATTGCCTTGAATGCCGTGAAAGAGGCCCGGGCTACGGGTAAAGATGTCGTGATTGTCGATACTGCGGGACGTTTGGCTATTGACGAGCAGATGATGAATGAAATTGCTGCCATCAAGAAAGCAATCGATCCGGAAGAGACCCTTTTCGTGGTGGATGCCATGACCGGACAGGATGCCGTGAACACGGCGAAGGAATTTAACGATCGTCTGAACTTTGATGGTGTGATCCTGACCAAGCTGGATGGTGATACCCGTGGTGGTGCGGCATTGTCTATTCGTACCGTGGTGAGTAAGCCAATTAAATTTGTCGGTACGGGTGAAAAACTGGAGGCTCTTGATGTGTTCCATCCCGAACGTATGGCTGACCGTATCTTGGGTATGGGTGATATTGTTTCTTTGGTTGAAAAAGCTCAGGAGCAATTTGACGCGGAGGAGGCGAAGAAGTTACAGAAAAAGATCGCCAAGAATCAGTTTAATTTTAATGACTTCTTGAGCCAGATTCAGCAGATCAAAAAGATGGGTAACATAAAAGATCTGGCATCCATGATCCCGGGTGTGGGTAAAGCATTGAAAGATGTGGATATTGATGATGATGCGTTTAAAGGAGTTGAGGCTATCATTTACTCGATGACCCCGGAAGAGCGGGAGAATCCGGAACTAATCAACGGTTCTCGTCGTAAACGTATTGCATCCGGTAGCGGTACCACTATTCAAGATGTAAATCGCTTGTTGAAACAGTTCGATGAATCCAAAAAGATGATGCGAATGTTATCCAAGGGCGGTAAGAT
>UMHD01037541.1_pt1 | contig 16728 bp, 22 predicted proteins | sample 1965461 | NCBI WGS metagenome assembly UMHD01 (sample SAMEA4836091, study PRJEB28245) | human gut metagenome | biome: gut microbiome; material: fecal sample | place: Denmark | collected 2008 | reverse complement strand
CTCGACATTGACGGCATAGCTGTCGACGATGTATTTCTTATACTGCTCGTTGATGTAGGCCGCCTTGTCTTTTACCAGATCGGCGTCGCCGCCCTCGCCGATCGAGCGGAGAATATCCCCCATTTTCTCGACCCTCGCGTTCTCGGCCTGTACGCCCTTGAGCGACAAAGCCGCGAACGAGAGCACCGCCGCGACGATCACGACCATGACCGCCGCGTAGGCGATTATATAGGTATTGCTGTTCTTATTCATAGCGTTGCACGTTATTTAGCGGGTTTCAAACGACGGTTCCGGCGACGGACATTGGCCTGTACGACATAGTAGTCGATCAGCGGAGCGACGGCGTTCATGAACAGGATCGAAAGCATCATACCCTCCGGATAGCCCGGATTGACGACGCGGATCAGCACGGCCAACGCGCCGATCAGAAATCCGTAAATCCATTTGCCGGTGTTGGTCTGGCTCCCGGTCACCGGATCGGTCGCCATGAACACGGCGCCGAAAGCGAAGCCGCCCAAAATCAGGTGATAGTAGGCCGGAATATTCATGTACGCATTCAGGCCGATCAGATTGAACAGCAGGCCGGTCAGGTATCCGCCGGCGAACACGCTCAGCATGATCCGCCAGCTGGCCACGCCGGTCCAAAGCAGGATGACGGCTCCGATCAGGATCGCGAGCGTCGAAGTCTCGCCTATGCATCCCGGAATCGTTCCCAAGAACCAGTCCCACGGGCCGCCTTGCGTCCATTGTATCTGCGACGAGCCGGTCAGTACGGCCGAAGCGGCGTCCGTCAGCGGCGTGGCCCCCGAAAAGCCGTCGACGATCCCCTCGCCCTTGGTCAGGCCGGCGATCCAGATTTTCTCTCCGGAAATGTAGGGCGTATAGGCGAAGAAGATGAACGCCCGCGCCAGCAGGGCGGGATTGAAGACATTCATGCCCGTTCCGCCGAACACCTCCTTGCCGATGATGACGGCGAAAGCGGTCGCGACGGCCACCATCCACAGCGGCACGTCGACCGGCATCACCAGCGGAATCAGCAGGCCGCTGACCAGAAAGCCTTCATTGACTTCGTGACCGCGAATCTGGGCCGAAATGAACTCGATACCGAGACCCACGACGTACGACACGACGATGATGGGCAGCACCTTCCAGAAACCGAAGCCGAAACAGGTCCACAGCGAGGCGTCCGCAACGCCTGTCGCGCGAAAATGCTGCAGGCCCGTGTTATACATGCCGAAAAGCAAAGCCGGCATCAGCGCCATGACGACGACGATCATCACCCGCTTCAGGTCGATGCTGTCGCGGATATGGCTGCCGTTGCGCGTCACATGATCGGGCACGAACAGAAATGTCTCGAACGCATCGAACGTCGAGTGCAGTTTCTCAAACCGGCCCCCCTTCTCGAAGTTCGGTTTGATTCTATCCATCAGTTTTCTTATTCCTTTCATTTTCGATGCGGGTTAGTTAAGCTCCTTGATCATCAGGTCGATACCCTGACGGATAATCCGCTGCATGGCGGTTTTCGACGGATCGACGAACTCGCACAGCGCGAAGTCCTCCTCGATCACTTCGTAAATACCCAGATTCTCCATCTTGTCGATGTCGCCGGCCAGTATGGCCTTGAGCAGATAGAGCGGATAAATGTCCATCGGAAGATATTTGTCGTAGAGCCCCGTCACGACATAGGCCCTGACGCCTCCGTTCATATTCGTGTCGAGCACGTACCGCTTGCGAGGCGTAAGCCACGAAAAATAGCTGCGCGAGACGGAGAACTTATCGAGCCGGGGCATGCCCCAGCCCAGAAACTCGAAATGATCGCCCTCGGGAATCACCGTCACCTGATTGCCGTAGAACCCCAGATAGCCGTCCGGCTCGACCCGACGGCCCGTCAGCACGTTGCCGCTGATGATCCGGTAACCGTGCCCGTCGGACGCGTTGCGCACATCGGCCTTGCGTACGATGCTCGAAACGGGCGCGCCCGAGATCACCTCGTAGTAGCGGGGCTCGAGTATCTCGGACCCGGTCAGCGCGACGATCTTACGCAGATCGACCCGGCCCGTGCGGAAGAAGCGGCCGATCAGCGCGACATTCTGAATATCGACGGTCCACACGATCTCGCCCTTGCTGATAGGATCCACATGGTGTATCTGCACGCCGACATTGCCTGCCGGATGAGGCCCGCTGAAATAGTGCTTCTCAACCCCCTTTACCTGCTCCAATACCCCTTTCGGCGCGTCGGCGTCGAGTCCCAAATGCACGGGACCGGCCGTCAGTTTCGAAAGCATGGCAAAGCCGAGGTTCAGATCGTCCAACTGCTGCTCGAGCGCGAAATTCATGTCGGGCGCCAGCGGAGCGCTGTCGAAACCCGATACGAATACGGACTTGGGCGTACTTTGCGGATCGGCTATGATTCCGTAGGGACGCTGAACGATCATCGGCCAAAGGCCCGAAGAAAGCAGCGCCGAGGTAACGTTCTCCCTCGTGGCCGCCTCGACCGACGGCACATCGAACGCCTCGTAAGACTGCTCCGCCTCGGGAGCGATCACGATGTCGAGTATCCGCCGCTTCTCTCCTCGGTTGACGGCCGTCACGCGGCCGCTGACCGGAGAGGTGAACAGCACTTGCGGACGATACTTGTCGAAAAACAGCGGAGTCCCGGCCTTCACCGTGTCATCCACTCGCACGAGCAGTTTCGGCGTAATGCCGAGAAAGTCGTCCGGCCGCACGGCATAGGCATGCACCAAGGGCAGACGCTTCAGCTCCCTGCGCGGCTCGCCCTCGAGCCTTATGTCGAGACCCTTTTTCAATTTGATGACTTGCGACATACTGTATAGATATGAGTTTTAGTTAGTAAACATGGTGGTGTATCCCTGTTCGGACGGCCTTCGCCGACATGAAAAAGCCGGCACGGAAAACCGTTCCGGCCTCCAGGCTCAGCGAATACCGAGCTTGGCTTTGAGGTCCTCGGGCAACACGTCCTTACGCACCATGATGCCCGTCGACTTATAGAGCACGAACGGCACGGACGCATACAGATAGCCGTGATAGGCTCCCGTATCGCCCCAAGAGTTTTTCACCTTATAGTACTGATTGCCGTTCTGGTCCTCCGCCACGCCCATGATCAACATGCCGTGATCGTCGGTCGTCTCGTAATTGTCGAACGCCTGCTGGCGCATCTGCTGCGTGATCGTCTTCTCGGGCAGCATGCCGCTCAGATCGAGCGTCATCTTGCGGAGCTCCTCCTCGGTCAGCTTCGTCCACTTCCCTTTCTCCGAATCGCTCATCTCCTCGACTTTTGCCACCGGCACGATGGCGAAACCCTTGTTATAGGCAAACCCTTTCTCGCTGACGTCCGACGCCCAGTTGACCGCATAGCCTTTCTCGAGCGACGCGTCGACGATCCGGCGCAAGTCGTCGATCGTTACGTTATAGGACAGCGCGGCATTCCAGTTATCGGGAATTTCGAGCGCGAACGGCTCGTAAAAGGGATGATGCGTGAACGAGGTCAGCAGCACGTAGTCGTCGGAACGAATGCCCAGCTCCTCGGCGAAACTCTTCGGCGTATACTCCTTGTCCCTGTAGGCGAACTTCTCGGGACGAGGCCCCAGATAGGCGTCCAGAATGCCGTTCAGCCCGTCCTGCCAAGCGGTCGAGAGCGACTTGTTCGGATTTTCCACCACGGCGTCGACATACGCCTTGATGACCGCATCCAACTCGCCGTGCACATGCCGGTCGGTTCCGTAACGCAGGCCGGGATAAACCTCCTCGGGCACGATGCCGTAACGGTCGATGATATACACCACGTCGTTCAACGTGCCTCCGCCGCCCAGATTGGCGCTGCCGTGCATGCGGACATAGCGTACGGCTTTTTCGAAATATGCGTTGCGGACGATCCACATCTCCGCCAAATCGTGCTCTCCCTTACCCCGGACGAGCAGGTCACTCTCGACCTCGCCCATACCCGAGAAGCTCCAGCATGTGCCCGAGCGAGACTGATCCTTGACCGATGTGACCGGAACGGTCTTCACGTCTTGGAACACATAGGTCTCCGCTTTCTTGTCCTTTTTTTCCTTTTCCTTTGCCGGTCCCTTCGCCACGGCTGCCGTCGCCACGAAAACCGCCGCCCACAACAGGTACAATTTCATCAATATAAGATTAGGTTTTAATTTACCGTTACAAATATAACACTAAAATTTCTTTTTTCAGCGTTTGCCCGGAGGCTTATTGCTCGACAAAAGGCACGAATTATCAACATTCGGTCATCAGCGGGTTCCTCCAAAGCGGAACCGCTCCGCCCTGCTCTACCCCCCCGAAACGGAAACGGCAGCCCGCATTCCATGGCCGCCGATTCGCAAAAAACGGCGCATCAGTAGTCGCATCGTATCTCCGTAAAGCCGCGGCCGTGACGCTCCATGTGCCGGCGCGTACGCTCGACGAACCGGTCGAAAGCGTCGCGATGCTCGGGCGCGACCGTTTCGCGCGAGTAGCTCGGCACGATATCGTAGCGACGGCCGGAGGCGCTGTTCGGGTCGCGCGAAATGCAAGTCCAAACGATCAAGTACTCCGGGAGGCAGGATGTCCGGCCCTGTTCGTCGAGCGTCAACGTCACGCGGACCGACAGGCCGCCGTCCGTATCCGGGAAACGCTGGTTCGACACGAAATTGCCCATCGAGTAGACCGTCGCCCCGCGTACGTTTCCTGCCGAATCCTCGATCGTTTCCGCCGGCTGCACGACATGCGGATGCGATCCGATCACCAGATCGGCGCCCCAGCGGTGGAAAGCCGCCGCCAGCTCGCGCTGACGGGGGCCGGGCAGTCGCTCGTACTCGTTTCCCCAATGAACGAACAGCGCGACATGAGTGGCTCCATCCTGCCGGGCCGAGGCGATCTCGCGGCGAATAGTCGTCGTGTCGATGCCGTTTACGCGACACCCGGACGGAACGGGCAAGCCGTTCGTTCCGTAGGTATAATTGAGCAGCGCGACCCGGAACGCTTCCTTTTCGAGCATCAGAGGATACCTCTCGCGCGGCGGAACGCTGTCGGCGAAGGCGCCCGTATGGAGCAACCCGGCCTCATCGAGTGCAGCCAGCGTCGAGCGTATTCCCTCCGCTCCCCGATCGCAAATGTGATTGTTGGCCAGCACGGCGACATCTACCCCGGCACGGCGCATCGCGCCGGCCAGCGCCTCGGGCGATCGGAAACGGGGATAACCGGAATAAGGCTCCTCTCCGAGCGTCGTCTCCAAATTGGCAATGACGAAATCGGCGCTCGAAAAATAGTTGTTCAGCCGGGAAAAACAGGAGGTATAGTCGAACGAACCGTCCCGCTGCCGGGCGGCGAACACCTGAGGCATGTGCTGCATCAGGTCGCCCGTAAAGATCAGCGTCAGGTTTCGCCGACCGTTTTCCGCAAACGCTTCCGTCCGCGAGGCCGGCATTCGTTTCTCCCCGCAGGAAGAACAGCCGAAGAAAACGAGCGCGAAAGCGCTCCATGCCGCGAGAAACGATCGATTGCCCATTGTACAGCGTTTGCTATCTTTGTATTCGCAAAACTAATCATTTTTACGTACGTGAACTCCTATTGGGTAGATATTCACACGCATCGGCCGCTCGATGGCCGACCTGGCATCCGCAGCCTGCGTATCGGGACCGACTTTCCCGACAGCACCGACGGCAAAATTTCGGCCGGAATCCACCCTTGGGATGCGGAGCGTGCGCAACGCGAATGGCTCGACGGAATCAGGGAACTGCAACCGGCAGCCGTCGGCGAAATCGGGCTGGACTATGCGGCGGACATCGACAGGGAAGCGCAACGGACATGGCTCGCCTGCCAGAGGGATCTGGCCGCCGAGCTCGGCCTGCCGCTGGTCGTACATTGCGTGAGGGCTTACGACGATCTGAAGGCCATGCTGAACGGGTTCCCGCTGCCGGTCATCGTACACGGCTTTACCGGCTCCGAACAGCTCGCGTCGCAACTGCTCGGCAGAGGCTGGTATCTGTCGTTCGGCAAGACGGTCGAACGGTCGCCCAAAACCCGCCGGACGCTGCGAAGCATACCTTCCGACAGGCTGTTTCTGGAAACCGATATGTCCGGGGAGGAGATCGAGTCGGTCTACCGCCGGGCCGCCGACATCCGGAACGAACCGGCCGAATCGCTCCGCGACGCCGTTCATACGAACTACCTGAACCTGTTCGGCCTATGAAAGAATGGATGCAACGCACGGAACTGTTGCTGGGAAGCGACCGCATCGAACGATTGCGAAACGCCCGCGTACTGGTCGTCGGACTCGGCGGCGTCGGGGCCTATGCGGCCGAAGCGATCGCGCGGGCCGGCGTCGGAACCATGACGATAGCGGATGCCGATGCGGTGTCCGAATCGAACATCAACCGCCAGCTGCCGGCCTTGCACAGCACGGTCGGCGAGCCGAAAGCCGAGGTCATGGCCCGACGGCTGCTGGACATCAACCCGGGATTGCGACTGACGGTCGTACGAAGATACATCCGCGACGAGGAGACCGAGACGCTGCTCGACGAAGGGTTCGACTACGTCGTCGACGCGATCGACACCCTCTCGCCCAAGGCGGGCCTGATCCGGTCTTGTCTCGAGCGGGACATTCCGGTCGTCAGCTCGATGGGGGCCGGAGCGAAAACCGACCCGACGCGGATACGGATCGAGGACATCGCCCGGTCGCACCACTGTCCGCTCGCGCACATGCTGCGCAAGCGCCTGCACAAAATGGGCATCCGGACGGGATTCTACGTCGTATTCTCGGACGAGCCCGTGCGCGAAGGCTCGATGATGCTGTGCGAGGAGACGAACAAGAAGTCGAACGTCGGCACGATCTCCTACATGCCGGCCGTCTTTGGCTGCCACTGCGCCTCGGTCGTGATTCGCGGGCTGATCGGAGAAATGCCGCCGGCCGCATTCGCTGCGGAAACTCGGGACAACGTGCGGCACGGATAGCCGACAAGTCCCGCCGGATCGGGTCCAGCGTCATCTAACAGACCGCCCGCACCGGAACCGGCAGAAACGCCGGCAAGCACAATGCCGATGCAAAGTATGACCGACCTGCTTTCCGACCGGCCATATGCATCCATGTTTCAGAACCCGCCGAACCGCGCCGCATACCGATTCCGCGACCAGAAACGACAAATGCGCAACGACAAAAAACGGGAGGCTTTTCGGGCCTCCTTTAAAAAAATGGGATGAGTGTAATATAGTGTAAACAACACTACTGCTGCGATTTAGCGCCATCTATTAGAAAGTAGTAAAGCGTTAAAATCGCACGAAAAGGCATAGTTCGGAAGGAGTTGCGTTACCAAATCGTTACCGCAATCTCTTTCCGGATTTTGCTTTTAATACATTGGTTTTCCGTTTATTGCATCGGATTTCACAACCTCGGATAACTCTAAGTCATGTATCATTGCAAAAAGTTTGAAGAGTTATGGCAAGAAGCACCTTCAAGGTCCTATTTTACCTGAAACGACAGGCCGAGCAGAACGGCAAAGCCCCGATCATGGGACGCATTACCATCAACGGAACGATCTCGCAGTTCAGTTGTAAACTATCTATCTCACCCAAACTGTGGGACACCAAAGCCAACAAAGCGGCAGGCAAGAGTATGGTAGCCCAACGCATCAACGAGAAGCTGGAAAACATCAAAACCAATATCGGCAAGCAGTACCAGCGCATCTGCGACAGGGATTCGTATGTCACTGCCGAGAAAGTCAAGAACGCATGGCTGGGTTTCGGGGACGGTTATCAGCTCCTGCTGCAAACATTTGATGAGTACCTGAATGATTTCGAGAAAAACCGTGTCGGCAAAGACCGCAAAGCCTCCACGCTGGAAAACTACCGTAAGCAGTACAGACGCCTTGCATCGTTTCTACAATATGAGTATAAGGTAGAGGATATACCTTTCAGGGAACTTAAACGGGAGTTTATCGAAAAGTACGTAGTCTACCTTTCTACCGTCCGGGGTATGTTGCCGGGGACATTGCCCAATGCGATAAAGAAACTGAAGCTGATGAGCTATACGGCCTTTAAGAACGGATGGATCGCATCGGACCCTTTCGCAGGATTTAGAGTAGTGGGTAAGTATCGCGACCGCCGGTTTCTGTCTGAATCGGAGTTGCAGGCGGTCATGGACGTGCAAGTTCCCAATTATAAAACGGCTATCGTCAAAGATATCTTCGTGTTCTGTTGTTTCACGGGACTGTCTTATGCCGACGTAAAGAAACTGAGCTATGACGACATCCATACGGACGACCGGGGTGATATGTGGATTATCGACAACCGGGCAAAGACGGGTACGCAGTTTAGGGTCAAACTCCTGCCTGTAGCCAAAAGCCTTGTTAAGAGGTACAGCCACTTGCGGTTATCGGACAATAGGGTGTTCCCGGTTAAGGACGGAAATTCGATGAATATGTCGCTTCGCCATGTGGCGCGTCATGCCGGACTATCGTTCAACCCGACAATGCACCAGAGACGGCATAGCTTCGCCACCCGCTGCATTGAAAGCAAGTGCGACTACAAAACCGTAAGTGTACTGCTCGGACATTCCAATATCAGCACTACACTCAATTTATACGTCCACCCAAACATGGAACAGAAACGCCATTGCATCGACCAAATGTGCAGAATGCTCAGATAAACTCTAATAAAGACTCTATTTGTATAGTGTATTAGGAAACTAAAACCGCCTCACGATATATCATGAGACGGTTTTATTATATAAAGGAAGATGTTGAAATAGCATTAATAGGATACTCTCTTTGTTAGTTAAGAATCCAGTGTGCTCAACACGAATATTTAAGGTATTTATCGAGCCATCCTAAATTTACCCGCTATTTTTTCGCTCAGCATATCCATATCCCGGCCTATCTTGTCGTTGGTGATCTTGGCATAAATTTGTGTGGTTGTGATGTGCTTATGCCCTAACATCTTGCTGACCGTTTCCAGCGGTACGCCCTGAGAAAGAGTAATCGTGGTCGAAAACGTGTGCCTTCTTTGGTGGAATTTCATGGCGGGCAATACGTATCGGGGAGATTTGTGCGTTAACGTGAGACGATTTGGATGTCGAAAACGGAGTTATCCTTGTTCGAAGAACAATTCAATGCATTGAGGTAATTTTCAACACTCCGAAAACTCCATTCGAGAAATTCCGATAACAAAAGACTTGCAGAAAATGTTCGCCCTATCAAAAAGTTGTGAACGGGAATTTTTACGTCCTGCCAAATGATCTGACGTCGGCCGAACTGCGCGCATATCGAAACTATTACAGACAATTATGCAATCGCTCGGACTGCCGTACTTAGACATAGTAAATACCCAGATTCTTGAACGTAAGATGAGATTGGACATATTCCATGATGTGCCTTTGATGCGAACGACTTAAAATATCTATTGACTGTTTGTTGCGTTCGGTCGGAAACTTTATATCTATCTGACGATATTCCATCATTTGTTTTTTGACACCGAAACGCGTCCTCGTTTTCAGAACGATCAAAATCTCCTTGACGGTTTTCTGGCTTAATCCTTCGTCGAGTTTACGAAACACGAAGGTTTGTACGTCCTGTTCTTCGACCAGCATCATTTCACCAAACGATGGCAAAATATGATTCTCGATTAATAGTGTGCAGGCCCAAAAGATCGAACGCTTTGCATGCTGTTTCTTACCCTCTATTCTCAGTGCGATGATTTCCGATAGTTTGGTCGCTACCAGCATAGCTTAAAAGGTTTCGGACACGCCGATCCGTACCCTACCTTGCTCGCCGGATCGACGAACCTGATCTTCCGACAAACCGAGACTTCATTTATGCGTCGATCCGAAGTTTCGGAGGAATATTAAAAAATCACATCATGACAACCATCCAAGTAAAATTGCGTCATTCCGGCGTACAGGGTAAGGCAGGCACGATCTACTATCAAATCACCCATCGCCGAAAGACACGCCGGATCGCTACACACCTTCAGATCGCTCCCGAGCACTGGCTGCCGGCGGCGCAACGCATCGCCCCTGCAATCTCGCAGACCCCGGAGGGACGTCTGCTGCGGCACCGTATCGAGCACGACATCGCATCGTTACGCCGTATCGTTCGGGAATTGGACACGCAAGGGAACGGTTACGGACCGGACGATATCATCATGCGATTCCGTATCATGGCACAGCGCATAACGGTAGCCGAATCGATGCGGCGCGAGATCGACGAACTGACGAACAGCAACCGCCTCGGAACGGCCCGGAACTACCGGCGGGCGTTGAACAGTTTTATGAGTTTTCTCGGGGCAAAAGACATTTTTTTTTCGGCCGTAACGGAATCCCTGATCGACGAGTACAACGGCTTTCTGATCCGGCGGGGCGTCGTGCGCAATACCGTATCGTTCTATATGCGTATTCTCAGAGCCGTTTACAACAAATCCGTCCGCAAGTACGGTATCGAGCAGACCTATCCGTTTCGGCATGTCTATACCGGAGTCGACCGTACTCGCCAGCGAGCTATCGACGAACGTTTCATCGCCAAGCTATGGAGGCTGGATCTGACCGATGCCCCCTCTCTCTCGCTGGCACGCGACCTTTTTGTCTTTAGCTACTGCGCGCGCGGCATGGCTTTCGTCGACATGGCCTATCTGCAAACGAAAAATATCCGGGACAATGAAATCGTCTACACGCGTCGCAAAACCGGGCAACCGCTACGCATCCGTATCGAACCGTGCATGCGCGAAATTATCGTCCGGCATGCGGCGGCGACTTATCCATCTTACCTTTTCCCGATTCTGCGGACAACGAAACCTGACAAGGCCTTTTCCCAGTATCAGACGGCACTGAATCGCTACAACCAGCAATTGAAGGAACTGGCACAACGCCTGAACCTGAAGGAGTCGCTCTCTTCCACTGTAGCAGACATACTTTCGGAACGATGATGCTGACTTTGGGAGTTGACTTATACACTGTAAGCAAACTGCTTGGGCATACCAAGGTGGAAACAACCCAGATATATGCGAAGATCATCAACAAGAAAAAGGATGATGCAGTCAGTCTTATAGACGATGCATTCAGTGACATGGAATTTTAGTATTGATTACATAACCCCACTATAAAGATGTATATTGCTGAAATAACTGAAAGGTTGCTTGAAGTAAACAGGCTCCTTTTGAAATATATCAAAGATACAGAACTGACCTTTGAGGAAAATCTGGTTTTTTCCGGATTCTATCATGACTACAAAGACATAAACAGTATAATCAACTCAGCTGAAAAAGAGTTAAACGACAGCCCGGCAATACTCATGGAACAGGCAAAAGCCTTGGCTGCCGCTGCGTCTGACTTCCTTGCCACATATGAAAGTCACGAGGATATATTTGGCTCTTATAATCCGCAACCAGTCTGCGACAGGCATATCAAGCCACTTGAAAAGGAATATGACTCTATTGCATATGCCACTTCACAACTATGGAAACGGTATTCTCAAATGAGTGTCCGCATGGACTATCTCAATCCTGAAGATGACGATTACAAGGCCATAGAAAAAGAATCCGAGGAGGTAAAGGCAAGATATGAAGCAGAGAAAGCCAAGAGTGATGAGACATACCGCTTTTACACCGCAGAACGTGAGAAAACAGCCAAACTTTATTTTTTTGAGATGATATACCTTGAAATGCTGGTTGTCCGAATGAAAAGGATTGCAGACAGCATTATCAAAGATATAGAAGAACTGAAATCCGAAGGTAAGATATGACAGGACTGTACTTGAAAGAAACGGCCAAACTATTTGATATAGTAGATTTGACCATCTGTTGCAGCCTGTACAAGATCTGCAACGGCAACCAGTTTGAACACATGAAAGGTACGGATTTCGTAGATTTCATGAACCTGAAAGAAGTTTCACGGCCTGTTGTTGTCCGTCATCGTGAAAACAGCCGTGTCTGTTACCTGTTGTATGTCGTCAGTAAAGAGATAATGAATGAATCTTTAGCAAAGGAGTGGATACAACACATGCTGGAACAGTGTAAAATCAGTCCCAGATACTATAAATCCCATTATAGAGATGCCCTCAATTCCGGAACAGGAGAAACCAATGCCCAATTCGTCAAGGCTATCGAAAAAGCCATCGAAAAGGCAAAATCTGTGAAGTGACCACACAGAATTACAGAGCGACCACAGAGATATACATCTTTTAACAAATCAAATAAAGCTATATTGTTGATTAACAACGATATGGCTTTATTTGTTTTTTGTCCCCAACCACAAATCGTACACATTGTTCCACTTGGGAATAGGCATAATTTTGCAACAGAGCAAAAGGAAAGAAAAAGCATTCAAAAACCTGTTTGCTGTCGAAACGGAAATAATAATTATAAAATAGAATCATATGACAAACAATTTATTGACAACGGTAGAAGCTGCCGAATATCTGGGGATGAAAAAGTCTTATCTGCATAAACTGATGATGAAAAAGGAGATTCCTTTCTACAAACCAAACGGCAAACTGTGCTTCTTTGACAAGGACGAGCTTGATCAATGGCTCCGCAGGATACGCATAGCACCACAGGAAGAAGTGGACCGGCAGGCAATTGCCTATGTGACCCAAAAAGACCTACTTAAATAGCCTGTATTATGAACCTGTATGAATTGTTCAGTCTATTCTGGAGGGATAACGGATACAGGGCATTTTCCAAGACAGAAACAATCTTATACTTCTATCTTCTTAATATGGCAAATTCCGCCAGATGGCAGATGCCGTTTACAGGCTATACGGAAAGAATAAGTGCCGATCTTCAGACAACAAAGCAGAATATTGTAAAGGCCAGGGCCGGACTCCAGCAGCGAGGTCTGATTTCATTCACAGCCGGGACTGGAAAGGAGAATCCGCCTTTATATACCATTATTGACCGTACTTCTCAGTTGTCGGTGCCGTTGTCGGAGAACTTGTCGGTAAAGATGTCGGTGCCGTTGTCCCCTATTAATATAAAAGATAAAAATAGAAATAATAATATTCATAATGTCAGCAACGGAAAATTGGAACTGGATGAACTGGAAATGATTCTTGCAAATGATGCTGCCTGGCTGGACTCAGTAATCCTTCAACGGGGAAGCGATATAGACCGTGAAACTGTACTGGAATACCTGAAAATGTTCTTTGCCGAACAAAAAATGAAGTCATCCGACAAAAGGGAAATAATAGACATCCAGAAACATTTCCGCAACTGGCTGAACATTAAAATGAATTATAGATTAAAACATGAAAGAACAGAATCAAAACGAGTCAACAGTGGACGTAGAGCTACTGAAATCACAGCTACTTCACCGGAAGATTACGATTGGCCGGTTTAGGCTGCCATATTCCTACGAACAGACAAAGGATATGCTGCTGGCCGCATACCAGGCAGAAGTCGAATACAGGTGCAGACATTTCACAACCTGTGAAGAATTTGAAAGCCAACGTGAACAGATTGCACGCTTCCTTACGGGAAATTCCGAAAAGTTCGGTCTGTTTTTCAGCGGAATGTGCGGAAATGGAAAAACCACATGGCTTAAAGCCATCCGTACCCTGATAAATTCATTGAACTTGCGCCATCCGCAGACCAATTCCAGTTATAGCGTATCGCTGTGGAATGCAAGGGAACTGGCTTACAGGTGCAAAGACGAATATCAGGAATGGGCTCGGATAGCCAGACTTCCAATCCTTGCGATAGATGATTTCGGGACAGACCCGAAGGAAATCATCAGTTTCGGCAATTGTCTTACCCCTATGATAGACCTGATAACAAAACGGTATGAGGAACAGCTGTTCACCCTTTTTACGACAAATCTGACATTTTCACAGATTAAGGAAAAATATGAGGAACGTATCGCCGACCGGCTTATTGAAATGGTCGTGCCCATCAGGTTTGGCAACGGTTCATACCGGAGCTGACATATTCTCCAAACAAGTTAAGACATGAAACAGGAAGAACTCAAAAAGGTACTCGCTGAAGTTGATCCTTTACTGGCAAACGCCGTTGATTCCATGATTTCCTTTATACACACTAAAGGAAAAGATAGTGTACCGTCGGAACGGCAGATAGAACAGGTAAATGCCTATTTTGACTCCATAGTAAGCCGTACCGGAAAAGACTATGAGAAGTGGAGCGAATACAGGTGGATAGCATCATACAATATAGAAATCGGAGCCATTCCATGCCTGGAGCACCACGAACTGGACTATCTGCACAAAGTCCTTGAATCAATAGCCAGAGACCACTCATATTATGAGGAAGCACAGGTACACTGGCACAGATAAAACTCCATTTATAAATCCGTCATCCACGACGAATATTGTACAACAGCCTGTTATAATGGCTTCCGTAGCATTGTACATCCTGTTCAGAAAGTAGGACACTTTTTTAAGGGGTGTGGGAGCAAGATAGGTTTTTTGTGCCAAAAAACCACCGACTGAATGTCGGAAGGCTCCGCCTGGATGACCTTAAACAAACGGACATGACAGAATTTGCACCCACACCCCGAAAGGATCCAGAACGGAGAAAAGGAGGCCGCCCTCGAAAGGATTCGACAGAGAAAAAGTGCCATTTTATAAAGGTCGGTTTTGATGAACTGAACTTCAAAAAACTAAAAAAAAGAAGCCGCAGGATGAAGGCTTCACTTTCCTCCATAGTCTATGATCTGGCAATAAACGGTAAGATAAACGAACCGCTCTCCCAGGAGATGATGGATTGTTTCAGGAAGCTCGCAGGAATGGCAAACAACCTGAACCAGCTGGCACATGAAGCGCACATTGCAGGCTATGAGGATGTGGCCGCAGCTGACAGGCTATTGTCAGAAAAGATAGATGAAGTTTTGAATAAATTAAGTGAACTAAGATAACGATGAATGCAAAAATAATGAAAGGGAAATCAGCCGGAGGTCTGATTGACTACCTCAATAGCATGAAAGAGAAAAATGCCAAAGTGATTTTTTCCAATGGAGTCAGTACAACATCAAACCGGACTGTGGTTGCTGCCTTCAATCTCCAATGGGCAAACAGTTCTTCCAAGATAAAGGACAAGATGGGACATCTGGTAATCAGTTTCTCGCCCAAAGACCGGGAAAGGCTGACTGACGAATTTATAACGGAACTCTGCAAGGAATACATGCAACGTATGAAATTTCCGCCCACTATCTATCTCGGCTACCGCCATCTTGATCAAGAACATGACCATGTACACATCGCTTACAGTCGTATAGACAACGAAGGAAAGGCTATCACGTGCGACAGCAACTATGCACGTTCAGTAAATGTCTGCAAATCTATCCGGGCGAAATACGGACTGTCTGCCCCATCAAAGAGAAAAAAAGACGTAAACCGAGACAGACTTATCGGAAAGGATAAGGTCAAATATCATATCATGGACATAGCTTTCCCTGTTCTTGACAAAGCCGGTTCATGGAAAGAATATATCTCAAGGCTGAAATCAGAAGGTGTCGATATAACCATGGTAAGGGATGAATACGGGAATGTACGTGGTATCGTATATACAGCAGAAAATCTTTCTTTTGCCGGAAAGAAAGTGGATCCGGAATTGTCATTCGGAAATTTAAGGAGGAAGTTCGGCAGTTATGGGCAGGAAAAAACCGCTATATCGGATATCAGAAAACATGACTCCGTTTTTACCGGATCTGACATGAATATCTCAAAGGATATGGCTCATGCGGAAGCCTGTCCGGTGGACACTCCGGAATACAGCCCGAATATTCAGAATGCACAATCCAATCAGGAAACTATGGCTGCTGGCAATGTAGAAAGCGGAACCGATAGTGGCAGTTCAATAGGATCTGGAATAGTTGGAGCCGCCATTGAACTGATAGTTCAGCCACATCAGGTACCGGAAACAGGAGGTGGCGGTGGTGGAAGCAGCGACGATAACAAACGTGATGAAGAAAAAGACAAATATGTACCACGAAAAGGCAGAAGGAGGTAACAATGGCAAAGAACAAACCGTTAAAGGATGAAGAATATGATTCCATTGATGAAATCCAGACTACACTGGATAGACATACGGACAAACTTAACCGGATAGAAGCCGGACTTGTTTCTATAAAGAGTGAAATTGCCTCTGTAAGTAAAACCGGTAGCCACAATATGGATAGCAGTGGAGACAGACAGTTTATCCAACTGAGAAATTTGTTCTATGATATATTAGATAAATTGAGCAAAGCATACGAGGAACTGAAAACCGGAAAGTCCGATGCCCAGGCAGAAGAATTACTGGTTAAGATTGCCAATCTATGTACGGATATACAAAAGAACAGCCTTAACGCTGTAGCACTTACAGCGGACACGAACAAGCAATATCTTAAGATTATCCCTTACATAGAACGAATGAACCGTATCCTTGATGTTGTAGCAGAACGGTATAACATGTCAAAAGCACCGGTAAAACCTACTACCATTAAAGGCTGGATTCTTTGGGTCTTCAAGAGACTTTGGTTTTGGATTGACAGATATGTCGGATTCAGGTATATCAAGCAATTCTGTATCCTTGTAGCCATTTTTATATGGGTAGTCAGCATAGTAACCTCATTCTTTATTTTACGTGAGAATCACAGACTGAATGATATTGAACAAAAGTACATTTTGCTTCGTGAAGAGTGTAGAAAATACGGGCAAAACGAACTTGATTTCTGAAAATGGTAAAATATATTTTTTATGGGACTGTCCAATATTTTGTGTAAACGATAATTCGGGTCTG
>UMHD01037114.1_pt1 | contig 17037 bp, 16 predicted proteins | sample 1965461 | NCBI WGS metagenome assembly UMHD01 (sample SAMEA4836091, study PRJEB28245) | human gut metagenome | biome: gut microbiome; material: fecal sample | place: Denmark | collected 2008 | reverse complement strand
TTGAAGCCATCGCCAAGGGCGAAGTAACCGTCGCGGCCCAGTAGCCGCGCGCACCAAGAGGATTTTTCCATGAACGATCTGTCCAAAGTCGTCGACAAGCTGCTCGCACAGGGTCTGCTTGCCCTGCGCGGCACCTGCGTCATGCCCCGCCTCGTGAACTCGGACTACAGCAACCTTGCCGCGCAGCAGGGGGCCAGCATCGACGTGCCCATCCCCTCCGCGATCAAGGCGCAGGCCGTCACGCCGGGGGCCACTTCGCAGGACACGGGCGACATCAGCCCCGTGTCCGCCACCATCAAGCTCGACCGCTGGATGGAAGCGCCTTTCTACCTGACCGACAAGGATCTGATGGAGGCCAATCGCGGCGTCATCCCCATGCAGGCCAGCGAAGCGGTCAAAGCCATCGCCAACGACGTGAACGCCACCGCCAAAGATACCGCCTTCATCAAATGCTTTCCCGACGATTCCGGCGTTTACGCCCGCGTCCTGACCGAAACCGAGCTGGATACCCTGCGCGTCAAGTCCCGCACCTTCAACGGCAACGAGAAACGCACCCCCGAACGCATGGATCGCCGCTTCAAGATCCTGCACCTGCAACGCGCCCTCTCCGGATGGGAAGGGCTGGAATTCGAGGACGGATCGCCCATCCCCTTTTCCAAGGAGATGATCAAGGAACTGTGGGAAGTAAACCCCAACCTCATGGGGATCATCTATTCCTGCGTGTCCAGCGAACTCTCTTTCGTGAAGGCGGCGGAAGAAAAAAACTCCGTGACTGGTGCGGACGCCTAGCGGACAACGCGCCAAGCTGTGACGAATGCCGGGAGACATGGGAGCTCGACGGGCTGGAACCGCCCTGCGGCGCCTGTACCTCTTCGGAAGAGGAACTCCTGCCCGACAACCAGCAAGCCATGCATATCTGGCAGATCTGCGACATCCACGCCCGCGACTTCGTAGGCATGGCCGGGCAAGCCCGCCCCATCCGGCTTGAAGCCGTCCGCGCCGAATGCGACCGCACGGGCGACCCGGAAGGGAACTTTCAGAAGGTCATGCTCATTGAGGCGGTTCTGTTCCCGGTGCGGTACTTGAAGAAACGACATTAACCCGAGGGGTTCATATGGACATGTTGAAAGTTTTTGAAAAAGCGGAATTCGGCAGGGTTCGCGTCGTGGAATGCGAGGGCGAGCCGTGGTTTGTGGCCAAGGACGTGTGCGAGTGCCTGGAGCTTACTGATGTGAGCAAAACCATTTCCCTTTTGGATGACGACGAAAAGGGTACGAACAGTATTCGTACCCCAGGCGGAGAACAGCAAATGCTCGTCATTTCCGAACCCGGCCTGTATTCCCTCATCCTCCGTTCCCGCAAGCCGGAAGCCAAGGCGTTCAAGCGGTGGATCATCCACGAGGTCGTCCCTTCCATCCGCAAGCGCGGCCTGTATGCCACGGAAGCGGTGATGGATCGCATCCTCGGCGATCTCGACCTCGGGATTTCCCTGCTCCAGTAGTACAAGTTCGAGCGGGAACAGCGAAAGCTCGTGGAAGCACATCGCGACGAGGCCGTCCGCACCAAGGCGGAAATCGGCTCCCGGCGCGAGGCCACGGCGATGAACACGGCAAGCCGCCTTTCCAAGGAAAACGAACATCTCCGCGACGAGATCGGGGACAGCCGGACATGGGAAGCAGGTGAAGGCCATTCCGTGGCTGGAAGAGGTCTTTGAGGTGTCACAGGCCATGTACTCCGTGGCCGGACGCAAGCTCGCCGACATGCCCCGGCGCATGGGGTACGAAATCAGGGAAGTCGAGGACAGCCGATACGGCAGCGTGAAGGCGTACCACACAGACGTGATCAAGGCATTCCGACATGCGCTGAAAGCCGACCGCAACATGCTCTGGAAATATCGGTGCAGGTGCGCCGCGTAGGGATTGCCGGACATGGTAAAACAGCCCTGCTCGTTGGTGAGACGAACAGGGCTTTTATCTTAATTCAATAATGGTAACGACATTGGAGTACGATCAGGGCTTCGCTTCGTTCGTCCACTTTGTAGACGAGGCGATCTTCCTGATTGATACGGCGCGACCAGCATCCGGCGAGATCGAACCGGAGCGGTTCCGGCTTCCCCAGCCCTTCAAAGGGGTTTCGTATGGCATCACGCAGCAATTCATTGATTCGTTTGACCGTGCGCTTGTCCGTATGTTGCCAATAGAGGTAATCCTCCCACGCCTGCGGCGTCCACGTAAGCAGCATGATCAATCCTCCAGTTCATGCGGAATGGCCTTGCCTGTATCTGCGGCCTGTATCGCTTCCCTGAGGCGTGTGGCATTGGCGGGTGAGCGGAGCAGGTATGCCGTCTCCATGATGGAATTGTAGTCCTCAAGAGACATCATGACCACAGAGGGTGATTTTTGCCGGGTAATAATGACAGGTTCATGATGATCGCAGACACGGTTCATCGTTTCGGCCAGATTCTGCCGAGCTTCCGAATAGGTAATGGCCTGAGACATGGCGCCTCCTTTTGTACAAAAATACGTACATAAAAGAATCGCGTCAAGAGGAAGATGGTCTAAAAAATACTCACCTCATCGTCGTGTATATGAAAAAGTATTAAGGCACTCTATGCAGACAAGAACGGGACAATCCGTATTGTAAATCGACTTTGCCTTTTCTATAAATATCAAAATATATTAACGAATGATTCAGAAAATTTTCGATATTCTGATTAATCCTTTAATAAAATGGATAAAATCAGCAATCAATTAAACAACAAGTTACACTATAAGAACGAAAATAGTTTATCATAAATTCTATGATATTCCAAGGAGATATAATATACAATCCATAATTTGGATCAAATAAAAAAATCTTTGACTAGTACGACGAAAACCAAAAACGACAGCATATCCATCATCATTGCCTGCACCATGTTGAATCATAGCTACAACTGGTGATTTATATATTAACAACTGATGACAACTTATAGACAATTTATTTTGATCATTATTATATAAAACAGGAAATCTTGGCCTTGCATAAACAACTTTGCAATTAGAATTTAAATATTCTGCTGATAAATTCATATGCTGTATACTCGAAAGACAATTTAAATTTCCCTGAAGCGATTCCTCAGCACGGGAGGCAGCCTTCTAAACCGCCTACACGGCGGACAACTGGAGCGATACGAGACAATATCTTTATCTTTCAAAGGATTACATATTGGCACCCTCCAATAGCTTCGTCCGCATCGCCTCTTTTTAACTACTTTAATTCCAAAAGGTTTTTCCGAACAACTTTTTTATGAAGCCAAAAGGAAGCTACAAAAAAGATGAGATGCTGTTCCCCGTGCCATATTGCTCTCATCTGTATAAACCGATACCTTTTCTTCTATGCACGTCATCTTCATTTCCGCTTGTCAGAAACGGGCCATCCGCCGCAGCCGCGCCATACTGGACAGCTACGCCCTGCGCGCAGGGGAACGTTGCTGGATGTCGCCCATGACGACCGAAGGGTTGCAGGAAGTGCGCGCCGCTTTGGCCCGAAACGCTACACGGCAGACTTCCGTGGCCTGCTACCAGAACGATGGTCGCCGCCGTATGAAGTTACTCTGGATAGTGGGCGCACGGGGACGTTTCGGGCCTGAAGGCCATTTCCCAGCAGGGTATCGCCGTATTACCACTCCTGTGCGTGTGTCCGAGTGGGTTCGCCATGCCGGGTTAGTGGCGCGCTTAGCGGGCCTGCTGCATGATCTGGGCAAATACTCTCTGAAGTTCCAGAAAAAGCTGCGAGGGAAAGCCGAATTGGCCGATGCCGTTCGGCATGAATGGATTTCACTCAAGCTATGGCAGGCGGTGCGAGGTGGTATGGACTGGAATGCAGCATGGGCGGACGTGTATACAAAACGTCTCGACATGCTCATAGGAGAAAGGCAAATTTGCAACGCCTCACGCCACGGGCTTGCCTCAGCAAAGGAATGCGTGGATGCGCTTGTTTCCACACATCATGGCCTGTTCTCCTCGCGCCTGCCCTGCCCGGAAGGCAGGCTCGTACGGGAAAACCTGCCCTGCCCGCCTGATGACGCGCTTTTCACCCCGTGGTCCGAACCTGAAGGTTCCTTTTGGGAGCTCGCGCAACGGCTGGACAAACGCCTTTCCGCAGCGGCTGTGGGCATGGCGGGTGAAGCGTGGATTCCATACTGGAGATCCGTTTTCCTGTATGCACGCGCGGCTCTTGTCTTTGCGGATCACACAGTATCGGCGCTGGAGTGCCCGCCAAACAAAGATACTTCCCCCGCCTTCGCCAACACGCATGTCGCACCCGATGGACGCCGCTTGAATCAACACCTCGCCGATCATTTGTCCCGCGTTTCGGAAAAAGCGGCGGATCTGGTTTGGCGCATGGCGAACCTTGTGGAGCGTCCCGAAGCATCCCTGACGGGCCTACAACCCTGCTCGCTGGAGGCCGTTTTGCGCCCGGCGGATCCGGAAAGCCGTTTCGCATGGCAAAATACGGCGGCTGATGCGCTGGCCGAAGCGCGGGAGGCGTACCCCACAAGCGGTGCCCTTGTTTTCAACATGGCGGGAACCGGCAGCGGCAAGACACGCATGAACGTGCGCGCGGCCTGCGTTCTCTCCCGCAGCGGCGCTCCCCGGTTTTCCATCGCCTTGAACCTGCGTAGCCTTACATTACAAACGGGGCGGGCCCTACAATGCCAGTTTGGCCTTTCCGACAGCGATCTCGCTACGGTTATCGGCGATGACGTGACGCGGAAACTGTTCAATGCTTCCAACATCAAAGAGAAAGAAAACATTGCCTCCCCATGGTCAGACGATGACGGCAATCCTGCGGAAACGGAAGCGCTGACCTCCGGCGGAAACTGGCCATTGCCCGCATGGCTGGAATCCTTCTTCCCCAAACCGCAGGAGCGGCGCATCGTTGGCGCTCCTCTGCTGGTTTCCACCATCGACTACCTGATCGCCGCCGGAGAACCACATCGGCAAGGGCATCACGTCAAAGCTCTGCTGCGCCTCATGAGTGCCGATCTTGTCCTCGACGAAATCGATTCCTATGACCCCGAATCCCTTGTCGCCGTACTGCGCCTTGTCCAATGGTGCGCGTTTTTCGGGCGCAACGTCATCTGTTCCTCAGCCACACTGTCCCGCCCCGTAGCGCAGGCCGTGGAAGCGGCCTATGCTTCCGGCGCGGAAATGGCGCGCGCATTGCGGCATGGCAAGAGCGCTTGCACTGACGAGGAAAAGCCCCGTTCCGAGGCAAAGACGCTGTATGTGCTGGCGTTCATTGATGACGCCCTGCCGCCGCTCATAAAAGCCGTACCCCATGTGCCGGAAAAAGGCCGAGCGGAAAGGGCTGCGGCCCTGCTTGCACTGTACGACAGCCGGGTGTCCGCACAGTTGGAGGCCATAGCCGCCTTACCCGTGTACCGCCATGCCGAACTGCTCCCGATGGCTGAAGAAAGCGTCAGCACATGGATGGGTGCCGTGACCGCGGGAGTTCAAAAACTGCACGCCCGCCACGCCCTGACGGATGCCCGCTCCGGCGTGGCGTACTCCTTTGGCTTGGTGCGCGTGGCGAATATCGCAACAGCCGTGGACGTGGCCAGGCATCTGGCGAAAGAACTGCCACAGGCGCGTGTTGCTTGCTATCATGCGAACGACTGGCACATCGCCCGCTTCCACAAGGAAAAGAGGCTGGATTTTCTGCTTTCACGTGCGGAAGGCGACAGGCATATCGTGGCTGACCACGAGATCCGCGCCTTTCTGGATGAAGCCGCGCACGAAGAGCGCCCAGACGTGCCTTTCATCGTGGTTGCCACTCCGGTGGAAGAGGTGGGGCGGGATCACGACTTCGACTGGGCCGTACTGGACGTGTCCAGCGCCCAATCGCTGGTGCAGGCCGCCGGCCGGGTCAACCGTCACCGCCTGCGCCCTTGCGGGGATGCTCCCAACATTGCCGTGCCGCAGTTCAACTGGCGGCATTGCCGCAACAGCGACAGGGGCGAACCGCGCGCGCCCGCGTTTTGTTGGCCCGGTTATGAAGGGAAAGACAAAGAAAGGTACTCCATCCATGATCTGGCCCAAATCCTGCCGTGGCGCGAAGGGCGGCTTGTCATAACGGCGGACGTACGCCTTGGCGAGGATTGCCGCCTTGCCAGACGCGACGACAAGGCCATTGCAAAACGGCTGTTTCCGTATTTTGGGCCAGAGACCGGCGAATACTCTTTCGTTGCGGAGCATTCGCCGGCCGCTCTGCTTTCCGAATGGGTTTACAACGAGACACCGTTGCGCAATCGTATGGGAAGAACGGAAACGTGGCGCTTGGGACGTGACGCCGAACGCCTTGGCGATAGTTACGAGGCATTTGTATATCAGGGAGAACGGCGTGGCTCTGGCGGACAGTGGGTGGAGCGCGACGAGCGTTCCTTCCGTGAAGTCGATGCCCTGCCCAACGCATGGCTGTGGCTGGATGCCGAAACCATGCGCGCCCAATGCGAAGCTGTCGGGGTGGACGAAGAACGTGCGCTCTCGGCCGAACTGGTTTCATACAGCGATACCGACAGATGGGAATATGACAAGGGGTTCGGCATTGTCCGCCGTCCGGCGGCGGAATGACAAGGAGAGAAAGGATGGATGAAGCGAACATGGAGGCGGACGGCGGACAGCAGGAACGCCAAGCCAAGAATGAAAAACTGTGGAAAGCCTATCCACCAGAAACCTATCGCAACACAATCGCGGAACTTGTTCATTTCAGCTCGAAAACGGTCAACTCCAACGCGGCCCTCGCGGGGGTGCGCCTCGCTTCGGACGATGCTCTGGATGCCCCTTATGTCTCGGCCCGTACGCTGATGGCGCGGGGGGTGTCCCTTTCGCTGGACTACGGCAAGGGCGGCGCGGCGGTGGCGGGCATCTGCAAACAGGTGAATGCCGTGGTACGGGGCAATCCCTTTGCGGAAGCCGCATCGTCAGAAGAACGCCGCGCCATCGAGGACGCCATGACCGGGGCGTGCTCCTCGGCTTTCAGCGTCGGCGTTGAGCATGTGGATCACCGTTTGCGCCAGATCCTGATTCCCAAAGAAGGCGCTGAAGGTGGTTATGTGTCCATGACGCCCATGACAGCGGGCGGGATATGCGAACTGCTCTTCGAAAAGGACAACGGGCTGGTGCCCCGCCATAATGCCGCGTGTGAAGAGGAAGGGAAGCGCACCGGAAAGCCCGAAAACGGAGAGGAGGTGGGGAACGCCCCCCGCATGAAGATGCGCAAGCTACGGCAGGCGCAGTTCGGCATCGGCGGCTCCAATCCCCAGAACGTTGGTGGTCTCGTACGGGTCATGCAGCGCCCGCTCTTTGTGGATGCGCCACGCAGCGCGGATGGATTGAGAGCAGCTTTTTCCCTCTATTACAAAGGAATATCTATCGATTTTTCCCTGTCCGGCCCTCTGCGGCAAGTCCTGCTCGCCTACGCGGATTTTCGGCGGCGGCATGGATTGGACAATGGGGAGTCCGCCACGCCCGGGCGAACCGATTTGAAAGCGCGGGAGGAAGAGGAAGCCCTTCTGGGGAACATCGCGGCCGCTGTCCTGCAGCGGGCTGACGAGGCACGGGAAATGCTGCGGGATTATGCCGTTATGCTCCCGCAGGAACAGAACCCTGAAACAGGAACCGAGGCGCTGGTCTCGCCGGAGTTGAGGCCGATTGCGATGCGCGGCTTGCTTGATCCCGCCTTACGCGACAGTACATGGCCCCGCGATATGGCGTGGCTGGTGATCGGCGGCATGGAACATGCCTCATATGCCAACGGAAACCGAGTGATGGTTCTGGATGTGACGGCAACCGCGACGGTTGCGGGGCTTTTGGAGGAGGCGTTTCGATGAGCTATCTTGTCTTTCCCCGCGTGCGGGTTCAGGCCGCCAACATGCTTTCCGCCTCTTTCCTGATGGGCGGGCCGCCGGTCTTCGCTGCCTACGGCCTCGGAGAAGCGCTCTGCTTTCATCTGGGCGGAGGGGCGAAAGTGACGGGCATGGCTCTGATCCACCACAACCGCGAGGCGCTGGGGCAATCTTTTTATGGCGTCTTTTCGCCACAGCAACGGCGAGCCGCCGCGTTCACGTTCGGCAAGTCGGCCAACGGCAGCGACTACTCTTCGAAAAACCCACACGCCCTTTCCTTACAGCCCGTGGCCTGTGCCCATCTGCGCGTGAGCATCATCTGGGAACTGGAACAGGTGGCGGGCGTGAAGGAAGCCCGTGAGTTTCTGCACCGGGCGCGGCTGTCCGGCGGCCTCGTGACGGGGCACGGCGAAATCGTCCTCGAAGATTCTCTGGAGGCCGCGTTTGATCGCGTCGGGAACGGGTATGTCGTTACGGACAGACGAGATATGCTCGAAGACAAGGGCAAGAATCAGGCCGAACTTTTGGTGGAAGCGTTGGGAGCGCAGCCTTCGGCGGGCGAGGACAACACATGGCTGTCCGCAACCTGCCTCGGCTATGCGGCGATCACGTCCTTTGAGCATCGCGGCGGAGCGCGCTGCGGATATACACATGCCTTTGCCGAGCCTCTGGTCGGCATGGTGCAATACCGTTCCTTGCGCCAGTGGCGGAAGGAAGCGGATGCGGAAGAGGCTCTCTGGCGTCCCGTGTGGCTGGATGATCGGCGGGGCGCATTCGTGCTGCGGCAAGAACAAACGGAACCTGAGGATATGTAAGGAGATACCATCATGGCAAAGAAAATGAACAAACTTCCGGGCGTACTGTCGTTTCAGCGCTGCCTTCTGGTGACGGATGGCCTCTTTTACAACGAATTGGACAATGGGAACCTGAGCCCTTTGTGGGTGATGAGGCACGGCATCCGTGGAACGCAGAACATCAACAAAGCCAGCAAAGAAGGACAAGCGGCTTCCGCCAGCGCCAAGCGAGATGAAGTATCCAATATCCAGACCACGGACAGCGCCAAACTCGACGCCAATGCGTCGGCCCTGCAAGTGCGTTTCAACCTGCGCGGCATGGACATACAAAAGGCATTGTTCGCTTGCGCCCCCGGACAGAAAGACTCCATGGATGACCTGAACGCCTTCAAGGCCGATCTGGCGGCGTTTGTCGACCGGGCCAAGGAGAGTGAGGCGCTGGTTCACCTGGCCTGCCGCTATGTGCGCAACATCGCCAACGGACGTTTTTTGTGGCGTAACCGCACAGTGGCAAGTTCCGCTACGGTTGAGGTGCTCTTGCCCGACGGTACGAAAAAAATGTTCGACGCGCTGGCGACTCCCTTCAATCATTTTGAAGAGGTAAGCGATGACGAGCGTACTGTGGCCGAAGTGCTGGCGCGCGGCTGGAAAGGCGATCCGACAACAGAATTACGGGTGACGGCCCACGTCGATCTGGGAGTCGGTGGGGCTGTTGAAGTCTTCCCTTCGCAAAACTACCTTGAGAATAAGGCACGCGGGTTTGCCCGCCCCCTGTATTGCGTAGGAGGCGCGCCGGACGGACAGGATCAGCACAGCGTACGCATCATGGGACAGGCGGCCTTGCGTGACCAGAAGATCGGCAATGCCCTGCGTACCATCGATACATGGTATCCGGCCTATGAGGAGCGCCGTGTGCCGCTGCCCGTGGAGCCCAACGGCGCAAGCCTCGATGCACAGGAATTCTTCCGCAACAAGGGCGATGCATCCGGCTTCAAGTTGATGCTCCGCGTGAGCGAGCTGGACCCCATGACGCCCGATGGGCTGTTCCTGCTGGCCTGCATTATCCGTGGCGGCGTCTTTTCGGGGAGTGAATGATCATGAGGCCCCAATGGTATTGTGATGCCCTGCCGCTGATCGTGGGAGGCGATACGGGCGCAAGCGGGCCGGTGCTGCGGAACCGAATGTTGAGCTTGCTGCACGGCATATTCACCCAGCGCCCCGGAGCATTTGCCGTCGCTTTCCCCGGGAGGGAACAACTGGCCGTATTGCCTCCCCCCTTGACGGGGGCGTTGCGCGTTTTCGCTTCCTCCCGTGAAGACATGGACTGGCTGGCGGAAAACGTGATTTCACAGCCGTGGTTCCGCGATTACGCCCGGTTGTCCTATCCACGGGCTGTCCCTGCCGACTTTTGCGGTGAGTGGGTACGTTTCGTCAGATACAGAGTGCCCTCTCTATCATCGGATCGTCATGAGGGCGAGGAACAAGGACTGTTGAGAAGACGACGCATGGAAACCGCCCGCAAGGCCAAAATGACGTATTTCATACTGCGCAGCGCAGGAACGGGACAGCGGTTCTCACTGGTGGTGAACCGTGAACAAGGAGAACCGCAACGGGAGGAATGCACACCCAACGGTTATGGGTTTTGTGTGACCAGCAGCCCCTTTAGCCTGCCGGAGTTGCCGTGGGCATGAAAAGGCACAGCGAACCACGGCCGCTTCAACTCTCCAAACGGGCCAATGTCTTTTATCTAGAACATGCCCGGGTAGTGCAGCAGGATGACCGTATCGTCTATCTGACGCAGGACGGGGGTGAGTTCGAGCAGATGTTCAACATTCCCGAACGGAACACGGCATTCCTGTTGCTGGGCAAAGGCACTTCCATCACGGATGCCGCTATGCGGCGTATGGCGGCATCCAACGTGATGGTGGGCTTTTGCGGAACGGGAGGATCGCCGCTGTTCAGTGTATGCGACATCGCTTTCATGACGCCGCAAAGCGAGTACCGCCCGACGGAATATATGCAGGCATGGGCGGAAATGTGGTTTGACCCCGCACGCCGACTGGAGAAAGCCCGTAGCTTCCTCAGGCGGCGCGCGCAGATGACGGCGGAGTGCTGGCGGGAAAACAGCTACCTGCAAAAACTGGGAATAGTACTGTCCGATGCCATACTGGAGCGTTTCCATTCGGATCTGGAACAGGCCAAAGATGTTCAGGAGCTTTTGCTGGCGGAGGCACGCTGGGCCAAACGTTTGTATGCGGATCTGGCGCGAGGACATGGATTTTCATTCGTTCGCGAAGAAGGCGCGCGACGTTCAACCTCAAAAGCGGATGTCTGCAACGGCTTTCTGGATCATGGCAACTATATCGCGTATGGGTATGCCGCTGTGGCGCTTTGTGGTCTTGGAATCAGTTTCGCCATGCCCATCCTGCATGGGAAGACGCGAAGAGGCGCGCTGGTATTTGACCTCGCGGATGTGGTCAAGGATGGTTATGTCATGCCGCTGGCCTTCGAGTGTGCCAAAGAAGGAGAGACACAAAAAGATTTCCGGCAACGCCTTATCGAGCACTGCCAAGAGGAAGATGTTTTGGACTTCCTTTTTGACTTCATGAAAAACCTGTGTGTAAAAAACACATGATATAAACGTGTTACATCTAGCTCACCAAAACGAAACCTTCAGAAGGATTTGAAATACAATCTGCTGAAAAATAAGTATATTGTTTTCAAAAACTCTAGTTATCCGCCGAGTAGGCGGTTTAGAAGTTTACTCAGAGTCAGGGCGGCGCATACTTTGCGTTATCCGCCGAGTAGGCGGTTTAGAAGGAGGGCGGCTCTCCGTCCTCCGCACCCCGCGTTATCCGCCGAGTAGGCGGTTTAGAAGTCTTTTCTCTGCCCTTTTGCAGGTTGCACCGAGTTATCCGCCGAGTAGGCGGTTTAGAAGGTGATGCTGGCCTACGGCCAGAGGCGTGTCACGTTATCCGCCGAGTAGGCGGTTTAGAAGTTTTGCGCCGAAGAGAACCCAATATTCAGTCTGTTATCCGCCGAGTAGGCGGTTTAGAAGGCATGTGCAGGGGCGCGGTTGTTCGTTGCTCAGTTATCCGCCGAGTAGGCGGTTTAGAAGAGTTGCCCCGCTCGTCGTTCACTCCCTTGGGAGTTATCCGCCGAGTAGGCGGTTTAGAAGTTCCGCAAGGGCGAGCACATACTGGACATCCGGTTATCCGCCGAGTAGGCGGTTTAGAAGTTGATGGCCCCGAGACGATGGAACTCCACCGTGTTATCCGCCGAGTAGGCGGTTTAGAAGTCACGGTTGGGGCTTTTTTGCGCCTGCCCTTGACATGTACTCGTTTATATGGCGAGAGAGGGGTAGGAGGAGGGCATGGCCCTGGCGCGTGGTGGATGGGCTGTTCTTCTGACAGAGGGAACACTGCAAGAGCAGTTACGAGAGCGAGAGGGAAGGCAGGCAGTCGCCGCCGGAGTTAAGAGAGAAAAAGGCTATTCTATAAATAATAAGCAAGGATTGCCCTATTCCATCCCATACAGTATCCTCCTTCCCCAAAAAGGAGAGAGGTCATGCCACTACCTATGCCAGAGGAAGAGGAAAAGTTTCGCTGTCCACACGGTGAACGTAATCAGGCGTTGATGCTCTGCTCGCTTGATTGTGATTTGTCCGGTGCTCATTCCGATAGAAAAGCGAAAGCGGATGGTCGGTTTATCATCACGTCGTGGTGGTGCCTGCATAAGTGCAGGTGGCTCCCGGAACATCGAGACGAGATTCGATTTGTGGCAAAGAAGTCGGACTGAAGAAACCAAAAAACTCCACCTTCCGGCATGAATCGGAAGGTGGAGTTTTTTGGTGATTCAACATATGAAATTCCGTGGAACAGTAATCTCGGGAAGACACCTTTTGCCGTCTGCACCACATATTTTGGTGTAACATTAATGTTACATGTTGAAATTCCTAATTAACATTCTTTTTTTATGGAAAAGGGAGGACCACCGCCTCGTTCGGCGCCTCCCCATTGGGGCTATGCCGTCGGGCAATCCCCCCTCAGGAGCATTACCAGCCTTGTGATGACCATACCACAGAAAACCACCGTCCACGCCCCCAGCGCCACGTACACGAAGACTTCCGGCAACGGCAACAGGAATTCCAGATTCAGGGACTTCGCCAGCATGGCCGTACATGCGGTGTACATCCCCAAAGGGAACACCATGCCCCAGTATTCCGGGGTGTAGGCCGCCGGGTATTGCTTCACGCTGTGCCGCCAGAACCCGAGCAGAAAAAGCATCGGGATCCAGAAGGTCGCCGTGGCCCACGCCATGAGCGTCAGCCCTTTGATGAACGGAAAAAACTCCATCAACAGCGGCGATGCGCCCGGATGCGACAACAGTTCCGCGCCCGCCAGCGTCGTAATCGCCACGGCCCCGGCGTTGATCCAGTAGGTCGGGCTGAGCTGCGCCGGTTCCAGCTCCTTGAACGCAAACCGGTAAAAAATCATCGTGATCACGAACAAGTACAACATGAATCCAAGCAGAAACAGCGCCGTGAACGCAAAGAAGGCGATTTCCTTGTCCCACGGCATATGATCGATGAGGATACAGCCGAGGATCACGATGGCCTGCGTGCTCACGGTGGCGACCAGCCACGCGCCGTTAATGCCTTTTTCCAGCGGCGGCTTGGGTTCGTCGGAGAACACGAAGTAGAATACGCCCCACAAAATCACGATCCACAGGACGCTCCCTATCCAGAACAGCGCCTCGCCCATAGCCGGATCTTTGCCGAGCAGCACAAACTGGTTGCCCAGAATGCATATGCCCGCCACCACCGTCAGGAAGCCCGGCCCCGCGCCGTGGCTCCTGAAATCTTGGACGAACCGTTTCGGAAACACGAACAGCCGTATGATGTACAGGATCGCCAGCCCCACGCACAGCGCCGCGTTGAGCCAAAACAGCAGACGTGCGCCGATGGGATAATCCAGCAGGTGCAGGGCCACGGACACGATGCCCGTGGACATGACCATTGCGAAGTTGGCGGGGGCCTGCGCTTCCAGCATGGTCAAAAAACGCCCGCCGACAGTGTTCTTAAAGTCCGGCATACCGCCTCCGATAGATCTGGAACGGACGCAGCGCGTATGTGACCGGCACGCTGAAGATGTGCACCAATCTGCTGAACGGAATCAGCGCGAACAACGTAAACGCGCTCACCACATGGATTTGCAGGAACAGCGGCACCGTTTCCATCAGAACCACATCAGGCCGGAAGACGACAAGGCTCCTCAGCCACGGTCCAACGGTCACAAATACCGGAAAATGCGCCACATACGCCTGATAAAACCCGGTACAGCCGTTGATCAGAATGAGCAGCACCACCAGCACGTCCATAGGAACGGTCGTGGCCCAGACATGCTCGTTCGTGATTCTCCGCCACAGCAGGATGCCGAGGCCCACCACAACCAGCGGAGCCAGAATCATACCCATGCCCACGGCAACCACGGTATGGGCTTCCATGGAGATCCGCAGGGCGTGCATTACGCTATCGGGCGTGAGCAGGCCCACAATATGCCCAAAGAAAGACAAGATGATCGCATAGTGGAAAATGATTGATCCCCGGCGCAACCATGTCTTCTCAAAAATCTCGCTGGAACGCGCGTTCCAGTCGCCCGGATCCGTCACGTACCGGAACGCCAGCCCCGCCAGCAACAACGTTATGCAGATGTATGGATAGTACGCAAAGAAAAAGTGCATATGAGCTCCTTAAGAATGCCTCCCGGCGTATGGGACCATCGCCCATACCCGCCCGGAGGGAATGCTTTCCGACCGATGGGAAATGACTCTACAACTCCTCTCTATCCAAATATATTGCGAAATATATTGGAACGGCTGTAACCGGAACGAGCCTCCGCAATTCCCCCATCAGCCAGAAACTTTGGGGAGAAAAGGTGGAGAGAGGGAAACCGCGCGGGCGAGCCCTACGCTCAAAAACGTTTCCTCCTCTTCCCCCGATACCCTCTCTCCACCTAAACTTGCTCCAAACGCTTCGCGGGAAGGCGTTGATCCGGGACAAGGCCGAGAACCGCGACGATCGGCCGGAACAGAGAGACATAGGAACTGTCGGGATGCCGGGCCTCAAGCGCGGCATAAATGCCGATAAGTTCCTTGCCGAACCCGTCGAGCAGCACCACCCGAGCCCAGTCAGGCGCGGCCGCGAAGAACTCGAGCACCAGCGGCAGATAATCCGGCAGCAAGCCTTGTACGGGCTCAAAGCCCGCGTCGCGGTACAATTCGTTCAGGCCCGCCAGCGCGCGCCCAAGCCGGGGATCGTCCCCGTAGCGGTGCCATGCAAGGGACAGACTGCACTTGCTGTCCATGTCGAAAATGGCGACGTGCTCTTCGCGCAATCTGGAAAGGCCTTTCGAGCGGGCCGACCGGATGAACTCCCGCAGCGGGCACGCCCGGACCACGGACAGCAAATCGCACAGTTCCTCAAACGAGCGCGCCTGAACGAAAAAATCGTCCTCGGGGTAATGCAGCAGCCCCGACACGGCGAGCAGAAGCTGACGATCGGAATCGTTCATGGCCTTTCCTCCATTTCACCCTGCGCCAGCCCTTCCGAGCCTTTCATGGCCCAGACATCATCGCGGTTTTCACGTCCCGAGCTCGGAACCACAAACCGGTCCTCATAGCGGGCAATGGCAAGAAGATGATACATCTCGGCAGCCTGTTCCGGCGTCAGACCGGCATCGGCCAATACTCCCGACGTATCGGGATGCGCGCGCAGGGACGGGAACGGCGCGGAAGCCGTGGACTGGAATTGACCGTCCCGCATGTGGCGGCGCATGGCGAGCAGACGGGAAAGCGCCGAGCGCACCGGCTCCTCATCGCCCGCCGCCAACAGGTTGGCGAGGTAGCGGACGGGGATCCGCATCCGGTCAAGTCCCTTGGCGTCTTCGACGCCGCCCGAGACGAGCGGGCTGGTCGGCGGCACGTACCACACCATCGGCAAGGTCCGAAATTCGGGATGCAGCGGCAGGGCCAACTTCCAATCCACCACCAGTTTGCGGATAGGAGAACGCCGGGCCGCTTCCATGACATGCCACGAAATGCCCTTGCGTTCGGCTTCGCGGCAGACGGCGGGATCGCTGGGATTGAGGAACACCTCAAGCTGTGACTGATACAAGCCCTGCGGCTGGGGGTGCGAGGCGGCCTCGCGCACCCGGTCGGCATCGTACAGCATGACACCCACGTACCGGATGCGGCCCACGCAGCTGTGCGCACACAGGGTCGGCTCGCCCGCTTCGATGCGCGGATAGCAGAACAGACACTTTTCCGAACGGTGCGTCTTCCAGTTGAAGTACACCTTCTTGTACGGGCACCCCGATACGCAGTAGCGCCACCCGCGGCAACGGGACTGGTCCACCAGCACGATCCCGTCTTCGTCGCGCTTGTACATGGCCCCGGACGGACAGGACGCCACGCACGCGGGATTCAGGCAGTGCTCGCACAGGCGCGGCAGGTGCATCATGAACACGTTCTTGAAATCAAGATACGCCTTGGCTTCGAGCCCCGCGAAGTTGCGGTCGGAAAGCCCGGTGACGGGCGCGCCGCCGAGGTCGTCCTCCCAGTTGCTGCCCCACTGCGGGTTGAACGCCTTTCCCGTGACCGCCGAATAGGGACGGGCCACGGGCTGATGCCGCGAAGCCGGGCTGTCCGTCAGCCGTTCATAATCGTATTTCCACGGCTCATAGTAGTCGTCGAGGGCCGGCAGATCCGGGTTCGCAAAAATATTTGCCAACTTGTCGGTCTTGCCGCCCGCCCGCAGATGGAGCTTGCCGTCCCTGATTTCCCAGCCGCCCTTGTAACGGTCCTGATTTTCCCATTCTTTGGGATAGCCCACGCCGGGCTTGGTTTCCACGTTGTTGAACCACATGTATTCCGTGCCGGGGGCCGTGGTCCACGCGTTCTTGCACGGGATGCTGCACGTGTGGCACGCGAGGCACTTGTCCAAGTTCAGCACCATGCCCATTTGCACCTTGATATTCATACGCACATCCTTTTAAGGGGAGAAAGCGCCGGGGGAGAAACCTTTCTTCAGAAAGCTCCCCCCCCGGCCCCCTCCCCAAAGACTTTCGACTGATGGGGAGGGGACACCGAAGCTTTCCCGCCGCTGTTCGCTTGTTGATCCGCGTCTTCGGAAAAACGTATTTCCGCACATTGCCGATGCAGGTTTCCACCTTGATCCATTTCCAGCTTCACCGCCGGAAACCATTTCCCCATTCTTCCTGACCAAAGAATTCCCGCACTCCCTGCAAACAGGGATTCGATAAACACAAAAGTCTTAGGAGGGAGAGGGGTGGG
>UMHD01017000.1_pt1 | contig 18169 bp, 21 predicted proteins | sample 1965461 | NCBI WGS metagenome assembly UMHD01 (sample SAMEA4836091, study PRJEB28245) | human gut metagenome | biome: gut microbiome; material: fecal sample | place: Denmark | collected 2008 | reverse complement strand
CTTGCGGCGGGCGCCGATGCCATCTACCTCGGCATGGGAACCATGAACGCGCGGCGCAAGGCCGAGAACTTCACCGACGAGGAATTCGCCCGCGCGTGCCGGGCCGCGCACCTTGCTGGCGCACGCGTCTATGTAACCACCAACATCGTCATCAAAGACGACGAGATGGACGAGGCGGTCGAGCTCATCCGCCGGTGCACGGCGCTCGGCGCCGACGCCTTCATCATTCAAGACTGGGGCCTCTTCTCGGAAGTAAAGCGGCTTATGCCCGAAATCGAGACGCACATCTCCACCCAGGCAAACATCCATGACGCACGCGGAGCCGCATGGTGCGAGCGCCTGGGCGCCGACCGCGTGACGCTGTCGCGAGAGCTCTCCCTGGGCGAGATTGCCGCCATCCACGAGCAGTGCGGCATCGACCTGGAGGTGTTCGCCCACGGCTCCATCTGCTTCAGCTATTCCGGGGTATGCCTGCTCTCGAGCTTCTGCCAGGCCGGGCGCTCCGCCAACCGCGGCATGTGCGCGCAGCCGTGCCGCCTACCCTACGAGCTCATTGACGAGCAGGGACGCGAGATCTCGGCGCCCGGCCGCGGTCGGCCGCTCTGCCCGCGCGACACCTGCACGACCGACCTGCTCCCCCAGCTCGTGGACACAGGCGCCTCGGCACTCAAGCTCGAAGGTCGCATGAAGGCCGCCGACTACGTCTTCTCGGTAACGGATGTATACCGCCGCGAGCTCGACGACGTTCTTGCAGGGCGGAATGCGGGCGAAAAGGAGCAGGCGGCTCGTAAGCGCCAGCTCAAGCGCTGCTTTAACCGCGACTTCACGCACGCGTACCAAGACGGCACCTCCGACGACGACATGATGAGCTACGAGCGGTCGAACAATCGAGGCGAGCTCGTGGGCCGCGTCGCCGGGTTCACCGCGCGCGAGCCCCAAACCAAGGGGGAGCGCCTGCGAGCGGCTATAAAGGGGCCGGCGGGCACCGCCCACCTCGCACTCGACGCGCCCGTTGGGACAGGCGATCTCCTTGAGCTGCGCGACGACGATGATCCGGACACGTTCCTCACGGCCCTCGCACGCCGTGATGCCGCCGCCGGCGAGATACTCGATGTCGAGCTCCCGCGACCGCCCGGGAAGCGGTGCCGCGTGCGCATCATTCGTAGCCAGGCGGCAATCGACCGTGCCGACGACGTGCTCAAGCGCGCCTACCCCCGCAAGCGCCCCGTCGATGTGCGGGTGCGCGCCCGCCGGGGCCAGCCGTTCGAGGTCGAGCTCTCTTGCTGCGACGACCCCTCGCTCACCGCATGCGCCCAGGGCTTCATCGTCGAGGAAGCGCGCACTAGGCCCGTCTCGTCCGATGACCTCGTAGAACACGTTGGCCGCATGGGGTCGAGCCCGTTTGAGATGCGGACCTGTTCCGTCGAGCTCGATGAGGGCTGCGGCATGGGCTTTTCCGCCGTCCACAAGGTGCGAGCCGCCGCATGCGACTTGCTCGAGGAAGCCATTCTCGCTCCAAGCCAGCATCGCGCGGAGCTGGCCGAACGCTTGGACATTCCCTCGCACCGCGGCGTCGCGGACTCTGCGAACGAGCACAAAGACGCACGGGGCGCGGAGGCGATGGTTTGCGCGCTCGCCACTTCGCTCGAGGCGGCAGATGCTGCGCGCCGCGCAGGCGCCGACCGAGTCTATATGGCCACCGACGACCTCGACGCGGCGGGTATCTCCCCCGCCCAAGCCCGCGAGCTCGGCCTCATTCCCGTGCTTGACGAGGTCTGCCGCGCAGGCGACCGCGAACGGCTCGATTCCTGGGTCGAAACCGGCGCCGCCGTCGCCGTCGGCAATATCTCCGAACTTGCCCTTGCCGCGGAGCAATCGGCGCTCGCCGAAGTGCGTTCGTGCATCCCCGCACACAACCGGCCGTGCCTTGAGCTCCTTGCCCGAGAAGGCGCCCGCGCCGCCTGGCTCTCCCCCGAGCTCTCGCTTGCCGAGATTGAGCGCATTGCCCCCGCGAGTCCCCTTACGCTCGGCATCTGCGTATACGGAAAGCCGCGCGTCATGACGAGCGAACATTGCATCCTGCAGGTCGCAAACGCATGCATTCACGACTGCGCCCGCTGTTCGCTGCGCACGCGCAAGCTCGCGCTCCACAACATCGACGACAAGATGCTGCCCGTCCGCACCGACATCCACGGTCGTTCTCGCTTGTACGACGCCTATCCCCTGGACCTTACGCCCCAGATGCCCGCGCTCCTTTCCGCTGGCGTGAGGCGCTTCCTCGTCGACGGAACCTTGCTCGAGCCCGCGGAGCTCTCCGATCAGACCGAGCGCACCCGCCGGGCGCTTGACGCCGCGCGCGCCGGACGCAAGCCCGCGCCCCGGCAGAAGGGCTCTTCGTCGGGCTGCCTGTTTGTGGGCGTCGATTAGCCATGGGAAACCAGACTTTCGCCCATCGTTCTTCACGCGGAGATGGCGCGCACGGAGTCAGCACACCCGCTGCACCCAGAAATGCCATGCGCGGAAGTGGACCGTATACTGTGCAGGAAAGCGCCACGTGCAGGCGCGATGCACCAGCCGATCTCTCCCCTCGCGTGCTCTACGTCAGCGAAACGCTGCTCGCGGTCGACAAGCCCGCCGGCATCATCGTCCATGGGGACGGGACGGGTACAAAAACGCTCACCGACTTGGTGCGCAATGCCGTAGAACGAGGAGCCATAGACCACGTTGCGCCCACATGTGCACCAGAGATCCAGGCGCTCCAGCGGCTCGACCGCGACACGACCGGCATCGTGCTCTTTTCGATTTGCAAGCGCACGCAAGGTGCCTACGATGCGCTGATCGCCGCACACGGTGCGCGCAAGCACTACCTTGCCGTCGCAGAGGGCCGCGTGCCTTGGGGTCAGCGAGATATTCGCGTACCGATTGGCAGGGACCGGCACGATGCGCGGCGCATGCGAGCGAGCCGCACAGGCAAAGACGCTCACACGGAGGCGACTGTGCTCGACCGAAGACGCATCGACGGCCGCTGGTACACCCTCCTCGACCTCAGGCTATATAGCGGTCGCAAACATCAGATCCGCGTTCATCTTGCACACGAGGGCTTCCCGCTCGTCGGCGATGCCTTATATGGCGCGGGCGATGCGCGCGGCCTGATGCTCCACGCACGGCGACTCGCCTTTACCGACCCTGTTTCCCACACGCCGGTGGACATCCACGCGCCCATTCCCAAGCGTTTTCGCGATCTATTCCCCCGCTCGTGCGCGCGCCTCTTCGATATGTAGCAGGATAACGGGCGCGAAACGGGCGGCTTGCTCATCGAAGCCGTCCTTTTTGGCTAAAAATGTCGATTTATGGCAATCCGCGCGTGCGTCGAGGGGGCGTCGCGGCCTTCATGAAACCCTCTTGGCGGATAGGAGACGCATGTTCTACCTGCTAACGGTCTTGCAGCCCCACAAATAGTGCTATGGAGCGAGCTCGTCCCATCCAACTTCTCTTCCTCAATCGCCAGAAATCGACATTTTTAGCCAATTTGGCCCTTCTCAGGTAGAATTCGCCAATCGCGCAAGCGCAACGCGGCTCCATAACAACAAAGCGCGGCCCGAGCTTGCAAGCCCGGACCGCATAAACCAAGTGCTTCTTTGGCGCGCTCGTAGCGCGGCCCACGCAAACAAGCCTGGACCGTCCCCTGCGCATACAGCAACCTACAGAACGGCGATACCTACAGAACGGCGATGACCTCGATCTCGACCAGCGCGCCCTTAGGCAAAGCCGCCACCTGAAACGCACTGCGTGCGGGATACGGGGCCTCGAAATGGCCCGCATACACCTCGTTAACCGCAGCAAAGTCGTTGATGTCAGCTAGGAGCACGGTGCTTTTTACAACCTGCCGCATCGTTGCCCCCACCTCGCCCAGAATCGCGGCGATGTTCGTCAAAGCCTGCTCCGCCTGCGCCTCGACACCGTCCTTGAGCTCGTTCGTCATCGGGTCCAAACCAAGCTGGCCGGACAGATAGAGCGTATCCCCCACCTCGACCGCCGATGAATACGGCCCCAAGGCCGCCGGCGCCTTACTCGAAACGATCGCTTCCTTGTTCATCGAGACCTCCTGGTAGCCGTACGGTACGTCCCCTATATCGTAATACCTTACGTCGACCATCCCACACAACAAGAACGTAGGCGCCCCTCGCGCGGGCCGATGCGCGAAGCGCGAGGCCCCCAAGCCATCTCACGCACGTGCCCCGTGCAGGGGCAATGGCGCGAAGCGCCGAGCCCCCAGGCCCCTTCCATCCCCACACCCCGCCGCGAGCCCGTAAACGCAGGAAGGCCCCGGAAGGATTCCTGAGCGCGTTTCCCGCAGCCGTTCGGCTCTGCCGAGCGGCGAGGACCACGCGCGAAGGAACCTTCCGGGGCCTTCCGGTGGGAGTCTAGGACTCAGCTTAGAACTCGTGACCGCACTTCTTGCAGACGCGGATCGAGGTCTTGTGACCATCGAGCTCGCCCTGCTTGTGGCCGACGCGAGTAGCAGCACCGCACTTGGGGCACACGAGCATCGCGTTGGAAACGTCGAACTTAGCCTCCTGCGAGACGATGCCGCCCTGCTGGTTCTGCTGGTTGGGACGGACGGCCTTCTTGACGACGGCCACGCCCTCCACCTTGATCTTGCCCTCGGCGGGGTACGCGCGCAGAACGGTGCCCTGCTTGCCGCGATCCTTGCCGGAGAGAATCTTGACGGTGTCGCCCTTCTTGATTTGCATCTTAGGCATGTCTGTCTCTCCTTTCCTTACAGGGTCTCGGGAGCAAGCGAGACGATCTTCATGTACTTCTTGTCACGCAGCTCGCGCGCCACGGGCCCGAAGATACGGGTGCCCACCGGCGAGCCGTCGTTGTTGATGACGACGCAAGCGTTGTCGTCGAAGCGAATGTAGGAACCGTCCTTGCGACGGACCTCCTTCACGGTACGAACGACGACGCACTTCACAACATCCTTCTTCTTGACGTTGGCGCCAGGCGTGGCCTCCTGGACGGCAGCCACGATCACGTCACCGATTCCCGCATAACGGCGCTTGGAGCCACCGAGCACCTTGATGCAGCGAACCTTGCGCGCACCGGAGTTATCGGCGACGTTCAGCATGGTTTGCATTTGAATCATGGTAGTTCCTCCGAACTTAGTCCAGCGAGAGGTGCGCGGAGCTCATACCGAGAACCGGGGCTCTACGGGAGCCGCACCCGCGCACGTCACTGGTGCGAACAATCAAAGCAGCCTACTTGGCGCGCTCGATGATCTCGACGAGACGCCAGCGCTTCATCTTGGACAGAGGACGGGTCTCCATGACGCGAACACGGTCGCCCACGCCGGCAGTGCACTCCTCATCGTGTGCATGAAGCTTCTTGGTAAAGGTCATCATCTTGCCGTACTTGGGATGACGCTTGCGCTCCATGGTCTGGACAACGATGGTCTTGTTGCCCGAGATGGAGACGACCGTGCCCGTACGGACCTTACGCGAATTACGCGTGGTATCGCTCATGTTATCTCCTCAAGCTCTACTCTGCCGCAGCGGACTTCTCAGCCGCGATCTCGCGGGCGCGCTGCTCGGTGAGAACACGCGCGATGTCCTTCTTCACGGTCTTGACGCGAGCGGTGTTGTCAAGCTGGCTCGTGGCCATCTGGAAACGAAGGTTGAAGAGCTCGGCTCGACCTTCCTTCAGCTTTTCGGCGAGCTGCTCGTCGGAAAGCTCACGAATCTCTGCGGGCTTCATTACTTATCCTCCCCGTCCTGGTCAGCGCGGGCCACGATCTTGGTCTTAATGGGGAGCTTGTGCTGGGCCAGACGCAGGGCCTCGCGAGCAATCTCCTCGGACACGCCGGAAATCTCGAACATGATGCGACCCGGCTTCACGACGGCCACCCACTCCTCGGGATTACCCTTACCGGAACCCATGCGGGTCTCAGCGGGCTTCTTGGTGATGGGTTTGTCGGGGAAGATCGTGATGAACACACGGCCGCCACGACGCATGTAACGGGTCATGGCAACACGAGCGGCCTCGATCTGACGGTTGGTGATCCAATGGGCCTCAAGGGCCTTGATGCCATAATCACCGAAATGCAGCTTGGTGTTACCCTTGGCCTGGCCCTTCATGGAGCCACGCTGCACCTTGCGGTGAAGAACACGCTTAGGGGCAAGCACTACTGACCCCTCCTCTCGGAGTTACGACGACGCGGACGCGAGGAGCCCTCGAGCGCCGGGTTCGGGACGGGCTGGCCGGGAAGCTTCTCGCCCAGATAGATCCAAACCTTGACACCGCAGGAACCCATGGTGGTGCGAGCGGTGGCCGTGCCGTAGTCGATCTTAGCACGGAGGGTGTGCAGCGGCACGCGACCCTCACGGTACCACTCGCGACGGCCCATCTCGGCGCCGCCGAGGCGACCGGAGCACTGGATACGAATACCCTTGGCGCCGGCCTTGCGGGCAGACTGGACAGCCTTGCGCATGGCGCGACGGAAGGCCACACGGCCCTCGAGCTGCTCAGCGATGGACTGGGCAACGAGGACGGCGTCGAGCTCGGGACGCTTGATCTCGATGACGTCGACGGAGAGCTGGCCCTTGGAGACACCGGCGACCTTCTCGAGCTCGCCGCGGATCTGATCGATCTCGGAGCCCTTCTTGCCGATGACGATGCCCGGGCGAGCGGTGTAGATGATGACCTTAACCTTGTCACCAGCACGCTCGATCTCCACGCGGGAGACGGCGGCACGACGGAGGCGCTTGGTCAGGTACTTGCGGAGCTCGAGATCGTTACCGAGGGTCTTGGCGTAGTCCTTGTCGCCAGCGAACCAGCGGGAGCGCCAGTTCTCGGTGATGCCGAGACGGAAACCGGTGGGGTAGACTTTCTGACCCATTGTGCTTATGCCTCCTTTCGCGGAGCGACGACGATGGTGATGTGGCTCGTGCGCTTCAGGATGCGCGAAGCGGAGCCCTTGGCGCGAGGACGGATGCGCTTAAGCGTGGGGCCCTCGTCCACATAGGCAGCGGCGATGACAAGGTCGTCGGCGCGCATGCCGTGATTGTTCTGGGCGTTGGCCACGGCGGAGCGGAGAACCTTCTCCACGTCGACCGCGACGGCGCGCTCGCAGAAATGCAGGATGTCGAAAGCCTGCTCAACAGACTTGCGACGGATGAGATCGACCACGAGGCGAGCCTTGTACGGCGAGACGCGCACGAACTTGGCGACGGCGCGGACCTCGCGGGTCTCGGTATCGGTAGCTTTAGTTGCCATTTACGTGAAACCCCCTACTTGGCCTTGTGACCGCGGAACGTACGGGTGGGTGCGAACTCGCCGAGCTTGTGACCGACCATGGACTCGGTGACGTACACAGGCACATGCTTGCGGCCATCGTGCACGGCGATGGTGTGGCCGACCATCTCGGGGAAGATCGTGGACGCGCGAGACCAGGTCTTCACGACGTCCTTCTTGCCAGCCTCGTTCATCGCGACGATACGCGAGAGCAGGCGAGCTTCCACGAACGGCCCTTTCTTGAGACTTCTGCTCATAGTGGCTTACTCCTTCTCGGAATCTTTCGCTACTTCTTGCGACGACGGATGATGAGGCTGTTGGAAGCCTTGTTCTTCTTACGCGTGCGGTAGCCCTTGGTCGGCTTGCCCCACGGGGTGACGGACGGGCGACCAGAGGTGTGGTTCTTGCCCTCGCCGCCGCCGTGCGGGTGGTCGACCGGGTTCATGACGGTACCACGGACGGTCGGGCGCACGTTCATGTGACGCTTACGACCGGCCTTGCCGATCACGATGTTGGAGTGCTCGGCGTTGCCGACCTCGCCCACCGTGGCGCGGCAGGTGATGAGCACGCGGCGCATCTCGGAAGAAGGCATGCGCAGGATGGCGTACTTGCCCTCCTTGCCCATGAGCTGGCAGGAGTTGCCAGCGGAGCGGGCGATCGCGGCGCCCTTGCCCGGCTGGAACTCTACCGCGTGGATGAGCGTACCCACGGGGATGTCGGCGAGGGGCAGGGCGTTGCCCGGCTTGATGTCGGCATCGGAGCCAGAGAGGACCGTATCGCCCACCTGGAGGCCCTTCGGGCACAGGATGTAGCGCTTCTCGCCGTCCACATAGTGGAGCAGCGCGATGCGGGCGGAACGGTTGGGGTCGTACTCGATCGTGGCAACCTTGGCGGGCACGCCGTCCTTGTTGCGCTTGAAGTCGATGCGACGGTAACGGCGCTTCACGCCACCGCCCTGATGACGGACCGTGATGCGGCCCTGGTTGTTGCGACCGGCCTTCTTGGGCAGCGGCTCGAGAAGCGACTTCTCGGGCTTGTTGGTCGTGATCTCGGCGAAGTCCGAAATCGTCTGCCAACGGCGACCCGCGCTGGTCGGCTTGAGGTGTTTAACAGCCATTGGGAATCCCTTTCATCTCTTTCCGTTGGCCAGCACATCAGGGATGCGGGGCTCATCGCCCCAGGGTGTGCTGACACCGGATTACCACGGTACCGGGCGGCTCTATCTAAAGCGCCCGATACGCTTACCGCCGAGGCGGTAAGCCAAGGCGCAGACCTTAGGCCTGGTTGCCGTAGATCTCGATCGAGTCGCCCTCGGCGAGCGTGACGATGGCCTTCTTCCACTGACGGGTCTTGCCGGCCACATAGCGCACGCGCTTAGTCTTGGGCTTCACGTTGATGGTGTTCACCGAGGTGACCTTAACGTTGAACAGCTCCTCGACGGCGTCCTTGATCTGGTACTTGTTGGCATCGCGAGCAACCTCGAAGGTGTACTTGTTCTCCTCCATGAGGTCGAAGGAGCGCTCAGACACGATCGGGCGGATGATGATCTCGTGGGCGGTCATTTATGCAAGCACCTCCCCGAAGTGAGCGGCAACGTCGGCGGGCATCAGCAGGGCGCCGTTGTTGATGAGGTCGTAGGTGTTGGCCTCGGACGGCGTGATGATGAACGTCTTGGGGATGTTGCGGAAGGACAGGAACGCGTTGATGTCATCGTCGCGGACGATGATGGTGAGGCGCTTGCCCTCGAGGCCCAGGGCCTTGAGCATGGCGACGGCGGCCTTGGTGGACGGCTTCTCGAAGCCGTAGTCGTCCACGAGCACGAGCTCGTTGTCGCGCACCTTAGCGGAAAGCGCGGAGCGCATGGCGAGCTTGACCTCTTTGTTGTTCATGCGCTTGGTGTACAGGCGCGGCTTGGGGCCGTGGATGACGCCACCGTGACGCCACTGGCCGGCGCGGATGGAACCCTGGCGGGCACGACCGGTGCCCTTCTGGCGCCACGGCTTGGCGCCACCGCCGGAGACCTCGCTGCGGCCCTTGGTGGACTGGGTGCCGGAACGCCAAGAGGCCATCTGGCACTTCACGATGTGATGCATGACGTGGGTGTTCGGCTCGATGCCGTACACCTCGGCAGCGAGCTCGGCCTCTGCGACCTTCTTGCCCTCGCTGTTCTTTACTTCAAACTTAGACATGTAAGTGTTCTCCTTGGTATGACGTGGCTTATCTACGCGGTAGCGATTACGCCATACGGATGGCGACCAGGCCGTTCTTGGCACCGGGAACGGCGCCCTTCACGAGCATGAGGTTCTGGTCGGCATCGATGCGGACAACGGTCAGGTTCTTGACGGTCACGCGCTCGTTGCCCATGTGACCGGCCATCTTAACGCCCTTGAGGACGCGCGCCGGGTAGGCGCACTGGCCGATGGAGCCCGGGTGACGCTTGAAGTGAGAACCGTGGGTCATGGGACCGCGGCGCTGACCCCAGCGCTTGATGCGACCCTGGAAGCCCTTGCCCTTGGAGGTGCCGATGACGTCGACCTTGGCGACACCCTCGAAATCGGCGACGGTGACGGTCTCGCCGACCTTGTGGTCCTCGCCGTTCTCGACGCGGACCTCGCGCAGGTAGCGCACGGGCTCGACGCCGGCCTTGGCGAAGTGACCAGCCATGGGCTTGTTCACGTTCTTGGCCTTGATGTCGCCGAAACCGATCTGGACGGCATCGTAGCCATCGGTTGCCTTGGTTTTAACCTGCGAGACAGCGCAGGGGCCAGCCTGGATGACCGTGACGGGCACGACGTTATCGTCGTCGTCCCACACCTGGGTCATACCGATCTTGCGGCCGAGAATCATCTTGATCATTCAATGATCCTAACCCTCTGTGGTCTTGGGACCTGCGAGCACCCCTTGCGCTCGCCCCCAGCGGACCACTCCGACAGATGTGCCGCCGGTTTGAGTTCCATCTCCCCTGCTAGACCGTGCAACCCATATTTGGTCCACACCGGCGAGACAGAATCCTCCCCATAAAGGCACAGCTTCAGTAGTATACACGGGGGCGGGCGTATTCATAGTTTCTTCGCAATGCCTTTTCGGGGATGAGCTGCTGTCCTTCCGAATCTTGCTTCGGCTGGCGCGTGCAAGTTCATGACGCGCAATCCGAAGCGCACGCCCTGCCGGTGGTGCCGCCGCTCGACCGAAGTGTTCAAAATCTTCAAATCTCGCTATCTTGTTTCAGGCGAATTTACAGACTTGAAGTCTTCGAACACTTTTATGCTTAATTTGCCGAAATTCTGTTAGTTTTCTTCAAATCTTTTATCCGGCTCGCTACTGCTCGTGTTCAGTGCGACATCGAAGCGTCTGCTGCTCAGAGGCGCTACTTCCATGTCCGCGTTCTGAGCTGACAGGCGATTTCCTCGGTTGTGGGCAACGCATCGGTGCCAAGGACGTCAAAAAGGTCGAAAACCCTTGATCCGCGCGGAGCGTAGAGCGATGTCTTGCGAAAATCTGTCTCCCAAAAGCGGTCAACGAAGAAGAACCTCGTGTTGCTGAGCGGCTCCCAACCGGACTCCTCGGCAAACGTATCGGCTGCGGCGATCTGGTCGAGCCAGTCCCCTGGAGGCCTCCCGCTCTCAACGACAACCTCGCCGCCACTCGACGGATCGCGACGCGCGATGCACTGGACACGCCCTACAGCCCGCACGCTCTTGCGCGCATAGAGCCCTAGATAGGTAAACGGCCGCATACTCGTTCCGGAATCACAGAAGTAAAGGCCATGCTCGAGCCCAAAGTCGAGCGTTTTGGTCGCGAGTTGCATGCGCATCAGGCTCTCGGTGCCGGCCTTACCGACGAGCTCATCATGCTCACAGTACTCACGGAAATCTTCGAGCACATCGAGCATCACGCTGTCGTGGTCATCGAGCACCTCCTGCACAGCATCGATAATCCCGGCGAAGGTGGTGTTCACGTGCACTATGGCAGCACCGTATCGCTCGTGTATCCGCGTATCGACATGGGCGCGCTGCTGCGCGTCCATAGGAACGGGCGCGAGCGTCAGCAGCACGCGCGTCTTGAAGCCGTCGAGAGCTGTGCAATGCTTGAGTAGCTGGTCCTCATCAAACCATGCGCCGAGCTTGGTCTCGACCGCGACCTTGAACCCCTCCTGCGCAATGGTCGCGTCCGGTACGGACCCCTCATCCTTCTCCTGGATGGTAAACACGATGCCCGGGTCGAAGTCATCGAGCGCGACCAGCGCGGAGAGCATCGAGAAAAACTTGCTGGGTGAGTCCTGATACAGGCGCGATAGCAGCAGCATCGTATTGGCGGTCGCCACGTTCTCCTTCTGGTGATACCGCTGGAAGTAGTGGATGTGCATGGGTCCTCCCGACTGCCGTCTCGATTACGCAAGGCGATTCATGGTATCTCAAAGCCAAATCGAATCAGATCGCGGCACGAATGAGGTCGAGGATACGAGCGCAGCGAATCGAGGCGGCGTGCGGCATCACGCTGCTTTCGACAGCGCCCGCCTCCATGAGGTCGCAGAAATGGCGGACCTCGCCGTAGAAATCGTCGATAACATAGGGCGAGTCGAAGTTCTGCACCGAGCCATCAGAGAAGCGCAGCTCGGCGTGCTGTGGACGGTGAAGGTCATCAACGGTCAACGTCCCGCGCTCCCCCTCGACTACGAGCTGACGCGGCTTCGCTCGGTCGCAGGCGCATTCGAGTATCGCAGGCACGCCGCCCATGACGAGCTCCGCGCGCACATAGACGTCGGACCCCTCGCACCATGTCGCCTCAGCGCGCTCGACACGGAATTCCCCCGGCAGGAGCTCTTCCAGCCAGCTCGCGCAGTAGATACCGCAGTCGAGCAGGACGCCGGAGCCAGGGCCTCCCCCGAGGATGTAGGTGTCGCGCTGGCGCAGCACGGCCAGTGCATCGTTGCAGAGCGAGGCGCGGACGTGCCCGGTCGCGCCCAGCGCAGGAAGCGCGGACCGGACCGCAGCATGGAGCGGCACGAAACGCGTCTTCATAGCCTCCATGAAAAGCAGCCCCTGGGAACGGGCGGCCTGGGACACGCGCTCCATCTCGGCGGCATCGAGGCACGCCGGCTTTTCGCAGAGCACAGCCTTTCCCGCATCGAACGCCCGGAGCGCCCATTCCGTATGGAGGGCATGGGGCAGCGCGAGGTACAGAGCATCGACTTCGTCGTCGGCGAGCAGCGCTGCATGGTCGCCGTAGGCCCGGGCGCCTTCTGCGCAGAGCACGCTGTCGAGAAACGAGCGGGCCTTCTCTTCAGAGCGGCGGCTCGCAGCAACGAGCTCGGCTCCCTCGACGTGCGCGAGACTCTGCGCGAACCGTGTCGCGATCCTGCCTGCGCCCAATATGCCCCAACGGACCACGGGTACCTCCCCCATCTCGGCGATGATGCAATTCTACCCTGAGCCGAGTCGCATCGTCGCGAGATCAAAAAGCCCCGGTTCCCAGATGGGGAACCGGGGCTAAACAAGCGGTCAGACCGAATGCCTAGAGCTTGATCTCGATGTCAACGCCCGCGGGAAGGTCGAGACGCATGAGCGAATCGACGGTGCCAGCGGAGGGATCGAGGATGTCGATGAGGCGCTTGTGGGTGCGCATCTCGAACTGCTCGCGGGAGTCCTTGTCCTTGTGCGGCGAGCGGATGACCGTGTAGAGGTTGCGCTCGGTGGGCAGGGGGATGGGGCCGGAAACGCGAGCACCGGTCTTCTGAGCGGTCTCGACGATGAGCTTCGCGGACTGGTCGACGATCTCGTGATCATAGCCCTTGAGGCGGATCCTGATCTTCTGGGTAGACAACGTTACCTCCTTGATGTGCGCGTGATACGCGCGATTGATACCTAATCGAGCGATCGCGCGTACTTACGCGTTGCCGCCAGCCTTGCTGACGACCTCGTCGGCGACAGACTTGGGCGCCGGCTCGTACGAGTCGAACTGCATGGTGTAGGACGCACGGCCCTGCGTCTGGGAGCGGAGGTCGGTTGCATAGCCGAACATCTCGCCCAGCGGCACCTTGGCGCGAATGACCTTGTTGCCGGAACGATCGTCCATGCCCTCGATCTTGCCACGACGACCAGAGAGATTGCCCATAACGTCGCCCATGTACTGCTCGGGGGTCTCGACCTCGACGGCCATAACGGGCTCGAGGAGGATCGGGTCAGACTTCTTGAGAGCGTCCTTGATAGCCATGGAACCGGCGATCTTGAACGCGGCCTCGGAGGAGTCGACCTCGTGGTAGGAACCGTCGAAGAGGGTCACCTTGACGTCGACCACCGGATAACCGGCGATAACGCCCGTCTGCAGCGCCTCCTGGATGCCCTTGTCGATGGAGGGGATGTACTCCTTCGGCACCACGCCGCCAACGATGCCGTTGACGAACTCGTAGCCGAAGCCCTCTTCCATCTTCTCGAGCTTGATGACGGCGTGACCGTACTGGCCGCGACCGCCGGACTGGCGGACGAACTTGCCCTCGGCGCGATCGACATCGTGGCCCGGGGCCTCGCGGTAGGCAACCTGCGGCTTACCAACGTTGGCCTCGACCTTGAACTCGCGGAGCAGGCGGTCGACGATGATCTCGAGGTGCAGCTCGCCCATGCCGGCGATGATGGTCTGGCCGGTCTCGTGGTCGGTGCGCACCTGGAAGGTCGGGTCCTCCTCGGCGAGCTTGGTGAGCGCGAGGCTCATCTTGTCCTGCTCGGCCTTGGTCTTGGGCTCGACGGCGACGTCGATAACCGGATCGGGGAACTCCATGGACTCGAGGATGATCTCGTGGCCCTCCTCGCAGAGAGTGTCGCCGGTGGTGGTGTTCTTAAGACCCACGGCGGCGAGGATGTCGCCGGCGAAGGCGCCGTCGACGTCAACGCGGTCGTTCGCGTTCATCTCGAGGATGCGGCCGAAGCGCTCGCGCTGGCCGTTGGTGGCGTTCACCACGTAGGAGCCGGCGTCAACGTGACCGGAGTACACGCGGAAGAAGGTGAGCTTACCAACGTAGGGGTCGGTCATGATCTTGAAGGCGAGCGCGGAGAAGGGCTCGTCGTAATCGGCCTTGCGCACGTCCTCCTCGCCGGTGTCGGGGTTGGTGCCGTCCACGGGCGGGATGTCGAGCGGGCTCGGGAGGTAATCGACGACGGCGTCGAGGAGCTCCTGCACACCCTTGTTCTTGTACGCGGAGCCCACGAGAACGGGATTGAGCTCGTTGGCGAGCACGCCGGCGCGGATGGCGTCCTTGAGCTTCTCGACGGGGATCTCCTGCTCCTCGAGGATCATCTCCATGAGCTCGTCGTCGTAGTTGGCGGCGGCGTCAAGGAGCTCCTCGCGCTTCTCGGCAGCAATCTCCTCGAACTCAGCGGGGATGGCATCCATGGGCTCAGGATAGGTCATGCCCTTGTCGTCGGCCTTGAAGTCCCACGCGGTCATGGTGACGAGGTCAATGATGCCCCAGAAGTTATCCTCGGCGCCCATCGGGACCTGGATGGCCACGGCGTTGGCGTTGAGGCGATCCTTCATGGTGTCGATGGCATGCCAGAAGTCGGCACCCACGCGGTCGAACTTGTTGATGAAGGCGATGCGCGGGACGTTGTAGTTGCGAGCCTGGCGCCACACGGTCTCGGACTGGGGCTGCACGCCGGCCACGGCGTCGAACACGGCAACAGCACCGTCGAGGACGCGCAGCGAACGCTCGACCTCGGAGGTGAAGTCCACGTGGCCCGGGGTGTCGATGATCTGGATGCGGTAGGCGGGGCCGTTCTTCACGTCGCCGCCCTTGTGCCAGAAGCACGTGGTGGCAGCGGAGGTGATGGTCACGCCGCGCTCCTGCTCCTGGACCATCCAGTCCATGGTGGCAGCGCCCTCGTGCACCTCGCCGATCTTGTGCGTCTTGCCCGTGTAGTACAGGATGCGCTCGGTCGTGGTGGTCTTGCCGGCATCGATGTGGGCCATGATGCCGATGTTGCGGGTTTCGGAAAGCTTGTACTTAGCCTTAGCCATGAGTATCTACCCTTCCTGGATTACCAGCGGTAATGTGCGAAGGCACGGTTGGCCTCAGCCATCTTGAAGAGGTCCTCGCGACGCTTGATGGAAGCGCCGACGCCGTTCGAGGCGTCGAGGATCTCGTTGGCGAGGCGCTCGGCCATGGTCTTCTCCTTGCGGGCGCGCGAGAAGTTCACGATCCAGCGGATCGCGAGCTGCGTGGAGCGGCGGGAGTTGACCTCGACAGGCACCTGATAGGTGGCGCCACCAACGCGGCGAGGCTTGAGCTCGAGCGTGGGCTTGACGTTGTCCATGGCCTTCTTGAAGACGGCGAGAGCGTCCTGGCCGGACTTCTCGGCCACCAGATCGAAGGCGCCGTAGACGATGCGCTCCGCGACGGACTTCTTGCCGTCGAGAAGAACCTTGTTGATGAGCTGGGTCACGAGACGGTTGTTATACACGGCATCCGGCATAACCTCGCGACGATGAGTCTTAGATGCACGACGCGGCATAGTTTAATCTCCTCTAGCGTGAAAGTGTTCATGCGACGTTCGCCAGGCGACGCCGCAGGACGAATCTGGGTGGTTGCTTACTTCTTGGGACGCTTCGCGCCGTAGCGGGAGCGGGACTGCATACGGTTCTGAACCGCAGCGCAGTCGTAGGCACCACGGATGATCTTGTAACGCACACCAGGGAGGTCGCGCACACGGCCGCCGCGAACGAGCACGATGGAGTGCTCCTGGAGGTTGTGGCCCTCACCGGGGATGTAAGCGGTAACCTCGATGCCGTTGACCAGGCGCACACGAGCCACCTTACGAAGAGCCGAGTTCGGCTTCTTGGGGGAGGTGGTGAACACGCGGGTGCACACGCCGCGCTTCTGCGGGTTGTGCTGCAGTGCCGCGTTCTTGGACTTCGCGGGCTTAGACTTGCGGCCCTTGAGGACCAGCTGGTTAATTGTAGGCAAAGCGTACTCCTTCTTTAGATGATTCCAGCTTGTACGAGGTGCAACGGCTTGAATCGAGGCGTCAGCATCCACCTTCGAAACACGCAGTTCGCTAAGATACGCGCATTGACAAGCGATGTCAACAGACCACGCCTCCGGGCGTTTCCTTCTTTTCCTGCAGTTCCTGAATTTCTTCACACATTTATGGCTGGGAGGAGTCGCGAGGCACACCCGAGCGCTCGGCTCGAGGCCGGATACGCTCTGTGCAGGTTGATTGGCGCCCCTAGCTTCGCACTCGCATGGCCCAGTGCGCATTTTCTTGACGAGTGCTCAGCATAACTTTGCTGATGTTACCGATTTCGTGCATTTCGACAGGTTTGTGCGGTGCATTCGTCAAGAAAATGAACCCGAAAGGGTTTAGTGCGTCAGGCTTGCATTGCCGCTGCACCGCGCCCCTGCTCCGGTCGAAGCAGGCGGAAAGCGTACACGAGAGCAATGACGTTGGTTATGAGGAGGATGAGGAACGGCGCAGGCAGGTAGCTGTAGATGAGGTCACTCCCCAAGGTTCCCATGAGGTTGTAGACGAGATGCATAAGCATGGCGGGAGCAATCGATCCACTCCGATGCGTCACGTATCCAAGTGCGAGGCCGAGCACGAAGGTGTATATGCCCTGCGTAAGATTCATGTGGAAGATGCCGAATGCGAGCGCCTGCACAATGTTCGCCACCGCAAAGGGCACTCCGGCGCGCTCCAAATAGGTAAGGCCCAGGCCGCGGAACCCCGCCTCTTCCACTAGAGGTGGCAGAACGAGCGTTGAGATGACCCACATGAGCCCGTAGGTCGTGATGCCCGAGCCGTCGACGAGCGTGTTGTACTCCTCCATAACAGAAGGAAGCAGTACGTTCACCAGAACCATGATGAGGGTTGTCACGATTTGCATCCCATACCCCATGAGCGCTGCCGCGACGAAATGTCTGCGGTCAACCCCCTGAATGCGCGCGTTCACCGTGGGTTTGGAATGCCCCTGCCGGCTCAGCTCGGCTTGCACAGAAGCAAGGGCTTGAGCCTGGGGCGCTCCCCCATCCTGAGCTTGGGGCGCGCACCCACCCTGTGATGCAAGCTGCCATGCCACCGGGCGGTCACCATAGTAGATATAGCGCGCCGGCGGGCGGGGCGGCTCCGGGAAAGACGCGGACGCGAAATCGGTAGCCGATGCTATCGGGCGCTGCGAGGAATCAGCGCCCCCGGAAAGAGGCTGTTGCCCGGGAGCGGCGGCGGGCACGAACGGCTGCTGCCCGGAAGCTGCCGCCGGCTCGAACGGCTGCTGCTCGGCATAGGTATCATGGCTTTCCAAATACTGCTGCTCCAACTGCGCGTGGCGTAGGCGAGCGCGCTCTCGGTTGCGCATACCTCGCACCCAAAACAACACGGGAATCCCGAAGACGAGGTAGACGAGCGCAGAATACAGGTTCATGTTCTCGTTCATGAACGCAACGACGCGCGCGATTGCAGGCTCTCCCCCAACGAAGCCCGCACCATAGATAATGGCATACGAAACGACATAGCTCGCAAGGGCGGGCATCACGATCATGAGCGCGAACGCCAGCGCGGCGAGCAGCAGGCTCTTCCAACGCTGCGATGCGTCCATCTTGGGCATAGAGCCTCCTTCCGCCTTCACTGGCCTGTCGCTTCTGCAATTTGCACATGCCTGCCGGCACATGCCTGCTGGCACATGTTGTGTCCCAGTGTACCCGTTTGCCCCGCATATCCATACGCTCTCGGGCGACTTCCGGACGCGCCCGGCGCTCTCGGGCGCAATTCGGACACTCCAGACGTTCTCGGGCGTAATATCGCCATATCACAGCGCTGAGGCAGCAGATTTTCGCCCGAAAACACAGGGGACCGCGGACGATTTCCTGTACATCCTACACCGCGTATCC
>UMHD01014272.1_pt1 | contig 19160 bp, 23 predicted proteins | sample 1965461 | NCBI WGS metagenome assembly UMHD01 (sample SAMEA4836091, study PRJEB28245) | human gut metagenome | biome: gut microbiome; material: fecal sample | place: Denmark | collected 2008 | reverse complement strand
ATGCGGCTGTTAACCGCAGGGTCGTTGGTTCGAGTCCAACAGGTGGCGCCAAAACGCGGCTTGCCGCCAAGTTGTTTGACGGCAAGCCACGTTCTTTCCGAACGTAACGTGTGACGGCTTATGGGCCTTTAGCTCAGTTGGTTAGAGCAGCCGGCTCATAACCGGCCGGTCCACGGTTCGAGCCCGTGAAGGCCCACCATATAGGGGTATAGCTCAGCTGGTAGAGCAGCGGTCTCCAAAACCGCGTGCCGAGGGTTCGATTCCTTCTGCCCCTGCCAGAGTATTACAGAGCAATCTGTTTTCATAGTTACTTGTTTTAAATGGCTCGGTAGTTCAGTTGGTTAGAACGCCGGCCTGTCACGCCGGAGGTCGAGGGTTCAAGTCCCTTCCGAGTCGCCATTTAAATGTTCCAGCCGCTTGGCTGTTTGGATAAGCCACCGGGGTTTTATCCCCGGGCCAGGAAGATTCCAGGCTTGGCCTGTTCCAAATAGTTCCCATTTGGGAACACATTTGCTGCTATAGCTCAGTCGGTAGAGCGCATCCTTGGTAAGGATGAGGTCCCCAGTTCGAATCTGGGTAGCAGCTCCATCGAAAACCCTTGAGCCTCAACGGCTTGAGGGTTTTTTATTTTTTTGTTTTTCTTTAGCAAGGTCGTCATTTTGAGCGTCTTGCTAAACTCCTTGCTAAACAAAAAATGATTGCCTCAGCTGGCTTTTTCTGCATTGCGAAGCAGTAACTGCATAAGCTGACGAGAAAAGTCTGGATCAGACCGAATTTTTTCTAAAAGAAGATCTGCATCAAATTTTTCTTCGATATTTTTTTCACTTTCTGCAAATGGCTTTGGGTATAGATCGGCTTCAACAAGACTGGATAGATTTCTCTTTTCGGAGTCCAGCGCCTCATTGTAATTGCTCATAAGAACTTCCGGCGACTGCCCACTGCTTTCAGCAACGAGCTGATAGTTGTTTTGAGTGAGCCGTACCTTATGCATCTGACCGGACTTTCGAAGACCTTGGAAGTCAATTTGGTCCGTTATGTGGTGCTCCGTCTGCCAGCGCCGAAATGACTTGCAGAGATTACAGGGATCAATGGGGCGACCATCGTTCTGGCAGATCAATAGGCCGTAGTCGTGATACTCTGAACCAAGGGCAGACTTATTCTGCTCTATCACTTTCAAACGCTCCATGATCTCCATCAGCAATGGCCCAGTCAGATACTGCTTTCGAAAGCTGTCGTCTGTTTTGGGTGTCTTCAGAATCATGCTGGTCTTAGAAAGCGGATTCTGCTTGGGAAAAATCTGTACGATGCGCTCCTTGGGCAGCTCCCGTAGTGAGTTATCTGATACACGCTCAACAATCTGCGTGATCCAGATGCTGTTATCTTCAGGATTAACAGAATTTGCATCCAAGCCTACGACCTCTGCCGCGCGTAGAGAGCAGACAAACGCTATGTGTACGGCCAGGTGGAGCAGTGGGTCATCCTTGATTTTGTCCAAGGCTTCCATGATGGCGACCGGCGACCACGCTTTGCGCTTTTTAAATTTTTCCGATGGTGCAGTCGTGTCAGGAATCTCCTTCACATACCCCCAGCGTTTTGCTGTTGGAAACCCGAGCATGAGAATGTTATAGCATTTTTTGATGGTCGGAGAACTTAGGGTAGGGATTTCACTGGCCTTCTTTCCATAGCTCTTGAAGCCGCGGCAAGGCGTTTTACGCAGATGGTCGATGAAATCGTCTATTGCCTGCGCTGTGATCGTACTCATCACCCAGTCTCCAAAGTACGGCAGTAGCGGCTTTTCGGCGGCAGTGACAGCAAACTGGATATTTTGAGCAGCGGATCATGACGAAGAAAGATATATATTGACAGGAGTATGATATATGCCATAATTTCAAATTGCGGCAGCTTTTCCGCTGCATGTCCGACTAAAGCGACTGCGGTGGTAAAATGAAGAATGTGAGGTATCAGGAAATGAATGATATTTTAAAATCCTCGGATTTTCAGCATCCAGACACCGGCGTCCCAATCTGCTTTGTGTGGGATGGAGTTGCGGAACTGCTCTGGCAGGAACCCTGCGAGGAGGTCTGCGAGCAGTGGGATGTACCCTCGAGTGAATATAACGAAACGGTGGATCTGTGTAAACGATGGGGAGAGCGTGCATGCGCCTCTCCGGCAGAAGCCAATCGTATCATTCAGAGCTGTTACCCGGAACTCATGGAAGATGGGATCTATTTCCCTGAAGATTAAAATTACGACGAAAGAATGCAGCTGCGGATGCTCTGAATCCGCAGCTGCATTCTTTTTGGAATAGCAGATTTTTCGCTTATATCGAGTGCTCCGGCCCGCCTGCGGCGGCTGGCTGGAACCGATGTGTCAGAAAGGCAACTTCACATCGCGGCCGAACAGTGCCAAGACGGACAGAGCATCATCCTTGCTGAGAGTTGGATAGGCCACACGCAAAACGGCGTACGCAATGATTTGGGCGGCGACCGACACATCTTCCTGGATGGTTGTCCGCATAACGTATTCAGAGCACTGCGGGTTATCTGCACAGGCCAATTTTGTCACTAAAGGTACACCCACCGCGAGTGCCGGGATACCGAGAGAATTTTTGGTCAGGGCAGTGCCCTGCAAAGCGGTGGTGATTCCGAAGTTGCTCACGTCAATTCTGGAGGATAGAGCGCTGACGTCTTGTGCCTGGGAGGCGTCGATCAAAAGGACGCAGGAGGCACCGCTCGCTTGCAGGAGCGCGGAAATATGGGTGGCTGTATCAAGATTCGTCTGCCCCAAAGTTCCAGGTGCCAGTGTCAACAGAGATGAAAACAAGGATGGGATACCGGCGGCTGAGATAGTATGTACAGGGATCAGGGAGGCAGTCAGCGGTCCGAGCCTGTCGTATACTGTCCAGACATTCCCGATTCCACAGACGCAGAGCGTTTCTCCCTGAAAAGGCTCCAAAAGAGGCACAAGGACCTCCCGAAGGCACTCGCCGGCCTCACTGATCTCAAACAGATCGTGGAAGGAGCCCGTCTCAATGCACCATGTTGTACCAAAAGGGCGGCCTACAAGTGCGCCTGCCTCCGCGGAGGTAATGCTGGTTACATGCACATCAAAGCCGCAGATCTTCTGCTGCTCCGTCTGGATATGGTCCTGCAAAGCATCAAAAATCATGGCTGCTGATTCCCCACCTTACTGCTGCTTGGTATCGCACAGGCTTGGCATTGAACTGGCCTGGAGCCTGCGGAAGCGCGCAATGAATGCCGCCATCATTATAGCAGTCATTTGACAGTAACTCAACCAATTTGTATAGAAATAATTTCTATTAGAAATGAAAAGCCGTATATACTAGTAGAAAAGGAGGATACGGCTCATGGTTGATTTTTCTCAAAGACTCAGGAAGGTGAGACTGGATAATCATATGACTCAGGCACAGGTCGCCAAGAAGATCGGCGTCACTGCGTCTATGGTGTCTTCCTATGAAACGGACATCCGGCTGCCCTCTTATGATGTGCTGATCCGCATTGCAGATTTGTTTGGGGTATCGGTAGATTATCTGCTGGGCCGGGAGGAGAAACGCACACTGGATATATCCAGTCTGACAGATGAAGAGGCCGCGCTTGTCAGCGGAATCACAAATGTGTTCAAGCGTCATGGAGAATCGGAGCAGTGACCGTGCAATCTGGGATGTCCTGCGGACAGGAAAAGTCTTATTAGTCTCCAACCTGCTGCAGATGTTAAAATATATTTGCCGATTTGAGATTGTAGCAGATGGACAGACCCGGCAGTATATCATCCAATAAAACCCGTTCATCAAGTTCGAAAAAATTTCTGTAAAATAATTTTGGACAGTCCAAAATCACCCCCCATCTTCGTATTAAATAATATTAAAGAAGAGAGGATGAGAAAAATGGGACTGCAGTAATTATTGGAGTCTGTCAATTACAAGGAGTACAATAAAGGGGGATAACTATGAAAAGAATGATTTCGTTGTTTTATCTTCAATTATGGCTTTCTCAATGTTTTGCATTACCCCCGCGAGCGCCGCATCAGATTCAGATTACAATGCAGATGACATAAGCGGGACGCTAATTCTCGATACCATAAAAATAGGTGACGAAGAATTTACTGTTCCCACTATTGTACATGATATGTACGGCGCAACGAATTCCATTCCGTTTAATGAAAATAGTAATATTCAGCAGGAACAAGCGATTACTTATTTTGTACCAGTCACAGATGAAGCGAAAGAAAATAATGAATATCTCGCCTCACTTTTAGCATCTCGACCGACAACTGACACATTCCCATTTCTCGATGGTTATCTAGTAATTACAACTTCCATTTATTACTCCTATCACGCATCGGCAAATGGAGCGACCCCAGACTTTAACGTAAGTATTGATGCGATTAAAATTGAGCGAAACAGAGATCCAGATTCGGATAAGCTATTGGGGATTAGTGGTAACCCAACTGCGGAAGTGTATTTAAAAGGTGCGCAAGAGCACGGCGGTGTGCTGCAGCAGTCTGAGGAATATTCTTTAAGGTGGGGGACTTCTTTGAACATATCATCGGATTTTGATCCTGTTGTAAGCGGTACTTATTCTAGCTATTTTAACTGTCTTGTTAGATTTTCTTTTGGAATCGTTACTCCAGAAGGGACAGAGACTTGCACATGTAACCACACTATTGTAAAATAATGAGAAGAAATAATATATCGGTGGGTGATATGAAGATGCGGTACCTAAAGGTGATATTCTCTCTTACTCTGCTAATCGCTCTCACTGGATGTAATTCGGAGACGCAGACGATAGGACTTACAGCGCGCGGAAACAGTTTTGACATTAGTAATGCAGAAGGGGAAACGGTCAGCTGCCGCAGCGGGGACTTTTCGGGAGACATGGATTTGATCAATCAACAGATCTTTGAGGATGCTCCGGAATCTGCGGACAGGTATCTGTTGGAAACTGCTTTCAGCGACAGTTTTACCTATCAGTGCGAGGGAGATGGCGGGCAGCTCTTTGGAATTGTCTCCGATCCAAATTTGGACGTCAGCACAGAGGGTTATTTTGAGTACACCGTAAGCGGCATCGGTATGGAGACAATCACCGTTACTACGGATGGCGAAATGACTTTTTCCGGGAATGACGCATTCGCGGACATTGCCGGTTCCATGCCGTGCGAAAATTTGGGCGAACATGGTTTTATTCGCTTGTCTGCCGGCACTACAGAAACGGCCACAGTCAGTATTGACGTGGAGAACAGCAAGATCCATTTTTCGGGGCTCTCTGCCGGAGACCTGGTCCTTTCCTATGCGGGAACGGTATCCAATTCATTGCTTACGATTGAATTAAGCGCAGGCAGCGGGAGCATTGATTTCAGTGAGCTGGACATGGGTCAAATAATTCTCGCGGAGGATGGACATGAGGACCAGATCATCAAGGTTTAGCCGCTAAGCTGGGAGAAACACGTGTGACCTTTAATCTGACATAAGGTGTAGCGTATGTACAGACACTTCCGGAGTAAAAGAGTTGTTATCTCTTTAGGTATCATTATCATTGTGATTATGGTAACGGTTTCTATATTTTTTAAGTCAAGACCAATGTTTGAGGCGACGGATGACCCGCTTATCTCATCCCTGCATATAGAGATGAATAGGGATGGAGTCACTAGCAGACTGGATATACCTGAAAATGAAATATCTGATGAGCTATCTGATAATCTCATATCTATATTTTTAAACACAAAAATAAGAAACAGATTAGTTCCGCCTCCACAAACATATCACATTTCGGAAGAAAGTACACATATTATCATTTGGGTGTTGTTGAATAATAGATCAGTGCGTGTATATCTGTGCAACAAACCGGAATATAATTCTGTACAGTGCGGCGATACGCATTATCGCATAATCAACGATCAAAAGGTGTATGAAGATGTTTATCGTCTGCTGTCTGATGAAAAACTTCTCTCCAGTTAAGAACAAGATCTGGTACCTATCTGGTGTAACTGCTTACTGTAGCCAAAAATAAAAATTGTGAAGTGATTACATCCGTACGTTAATAATTGAAAGCTGGGGAGGAGCGCAATGCTCCCCCCAGTTTTCATCATGATGAAATAGCATAGAAGGCGATAATACAAACAAGTGTCATCATTGCCCTCTATTATAACGGGTTCCCTCTACACCGTGTGTGAGAGGCAAACTATTATAAGGCAGTTCGCTTATATAAAATAAATGCTGTACCGGCGGATCTGTTCAAACAAGACGCGCTCTACTCGGGAGAGAATCTCCGGTGGGTAGAAATCAGAGAAGGACTCCAGGATCGAGGTGACGTCGCTTCGGGTAAAAGAGCACCGAAGGTGACTTCCATAGAGTACATTGGCGCTCTCTACCTGCTCATCAAAGTCTAGTGAGAACGGCTTGGCCTGTACGCGGCCAATGCAGTGGTACACGTCATTGTCCAGTGGATAGTCGTTCAGGTCGGACAGCAGCGCTAGGCCGTTATCGAAGATAGGGCAGAACCGGTAGACGCCGGTCTTTTCGTTGCGGATGACTGCCAGGTTGTTGGTGTGCCGGTCCTCGTTGAGAAACAAACAGTCCAGCTCTAAAATGACGCTTAGATACGGGCCGAATCCCGTCAGGCCGGTGACGGATTCCACAAAATCCACGGTGTAGCGGATGCGGTCGGTTGTTTCCGGCAGAGCGGCGATTGCCTCTGCCAGGCCGTGGCCGTGATAGGCCCGGTGCAGTCGCTCCAGCGGCACCAGCATCTCGTCCTTGCCGCGGAAATTTTTGCTGACACAGCCGCACAGTGTGCGGCCTCGGTATAAAATTTGAATCGGCTCATAGGAGACAAAATCCTGGAGGTTGGTTTTCTTCAGAAGAGATGAGACCAGGCACTCCACAAGTGCTTCATAGCCCATGTGATCTGCCTTATACCACTGACTCCCGATTTGCCACTTTGGCTGATCGCCTTTAGACGTGTGGCCCGCAGCCGGCACCAGAGCTGCGTCATCCAAATTGATCTGTTTCATGCGGGAGCTCCTCCTTCCGTGCGGTATTGAAATTTAAGCCAAAGATCGTCGTCAGCAGTCCGTCCCTTTGTTTTTTCCGCAATGCGCAATGGATCGTAGGTGTCTACGCCAATGTCATTGAGCGCCTCCTTCAGCATGCCGCGGGAAGCAGGAATACAGCGATCCTGCAAGAACTGCTGGAAGTCTGTCCAGGTTGGGTGTTCGTTGGAGCCGAACGCACGATGGAGCGGGTCCGAGGTCAGGTTGCAGATCTGAATTTTTTCCTCCAGAAAATCAACGTCGATCGTGGTACATGGCTTCTGGCGGTACATATAGGTGATGCGCATCGTATACGGTGCAGCCAGCGGGGTATGCAGATACTTGCTGACAATCTGCCTGGATGTGCCGAACTTATTAGCAATCTGCTGTATCGTGGCACCGGCGACCTGAAGATCCCGCATCCGGGCGATTTCCTCGGCCCCGAATTTTCGCTTCCGCCCGGCATTGCGGGGATTCTGCTTCCGCGCCAGTTCAGCAATTTTGCGGAGCCGGTCCACATCATCGGTTCCGAATAGCTCCACACAAAGTTCTCGGTAATCTGTTCTGCTCAACTGACTCGCCTCCTCTATAAAGTATATGTAATTATTTTAATTTAATTACATTCTAAACGAAGTGGGCGGAAGTGTCAAGAGGAGATAGAGGAGAAAGGAGAGTGGCTGATAGTTGGCTCGGAAGAAGTCCCATTTGAAACGGGACAGGTGCTGTTGGTGTCCATGGCTGTTAGGGTCTGCTTTGCGATATTACAAAAGAGAAGAAAAGATGCTCAAGCAACTTGAAGGGACAGCAAATTAAACTGTAGGTTGCGGAGCTGTGCATATTGGCCTGTCGCTTCGGTACAATAGTGGTATCTGCATTTTTAGGAGGACACTGCTATGAGCCGAAAACCCACAATTTTACCTCCAGCCACATCCGCCGCTATGTCAGCTATCTGCAAGAGCAGGAGCGCGCCCCGGTCACCATTCAGAAGTACGTCCACGATCTCACCGCTTTGCTTTCTTGGATGAATGGCCAGCCCCTCACCAAGGCGGCGCTGATTGCCTGGAAAAAAGCTCTGACCGCCGACCACGCCCCGGCCACGGTCAACAGCATGGTCGCCGCCGTCAATGGCTTTCTCTCCTTTATGGGCTGGTGCGAGTGCAAAATCAAGTTGCTGAAAATCCAGAAGGCCATCTTCTGTGACCCCGACAAGGAGCTGACCCGCTCTGAGTACGCCCGCCTGGTCCGCGCCGCTGAGCAGAAGGAAAATCAGCGTCTTTCCCTCATCATCCAGACCATTTGCGCCACTGGCATCCGAGTGTCCGAGCTGCGCTATATCACCGTTCAGGCGGTGCAGACCGGCCGGGCCGAGGTCAGCAACAAGGGGAAGCGGCGCGCCGTCTTTCTCTCGGGCAAGCTGCGCCGACTTCTGGAAAAATATCTCCGGACACAAAAAATCACCGCGCAGCGGGAAACCCGTTGATCGGAGCAACATCTGGCGGGATATGAAACGGCTGTGCGAGAGCGCCGGGGTTGAGCCGGAGAAAGTGTTTCCCCACAACCTGCGCCACCTGTTTGCCCGGACCTACTATGCCATGGAACGGGATTTGTCACGGCTGGCGGACATTTTGGGGCAGTCTTCTGTCAATACCACCCGCATCTATACCGTGGAGAACGGCGCGGTCCATGCCCGGCAGGTGGAGCGCATGGGGCTGATCCTGACCACATAGTTTTCCTTTTGTTGTAATCCGGCCACGGAGGAAAACAGCTCCGCTGGTGCGGAGCTTCTTAAAACGTGTCGAAAATTGAAATATGCACGAATGTTGGCATGACAAAACTGGCGTGAGGAGCAATTCACACTCGTTCACGCATGTCTGTGCTGGCGGGGACGAAATTATCTTGCGAATTTCCCAGCAAATATGTATAATTTTATTATTGAAATATTTCTGTGCAGACGCAGCTACAACAAAAGGAAAAGTATGTGGTCAATGGTTTTTTCGGAGGTGTTTTCATGCTGGAATATCTGCGAAAGAAACAGGGAGAAGCCAAGGCACAGGAAACTGAGAAGGAACAGGCAGCCGTACCCGCCGGGGCGGGCAATCAGGCTATGCTCTCCATGCTGGAGGCGCAGGGGGAGAGGGGGGAGGTCCAGCCCGCCTCCGGGGGGACGCCCCTGGCCGAGGCCATGCGGGCGAAGTTTGAGCGGCATTTCGGCCTGCCCATGGACGATGTGCGGGTCCACCGCAATTCCGATGAGCCCGCCAAGTTTGACGCCGGGGCCTACACCTACGGCACAGACATTTTCATCGGGCCGGGGCAGGAGGATTTGCTGAACCATGAGATGACCCATGTGGCCCAGCAGAAGCTGGGGCAGGTGCGCCCCACGGGGATGGAGCATGGCATGGCGGTCAACCGCTCCCCGGCGCTGGAGTATAACGCCGATCTGGGGGTTACCCCCCAAATGGTAGGGAGCACAACTGCCCCTGTAGTGCAATGTGATGATTATTGCAACCCCTACGATGATCCTATAATTGCACAACTGAAATCGATAATCAGTGCACCCATAGATACCTCTAGTCCTATTGATGCCCCTCGTTTGAATCGACGTCGCTTGAAAATCACGAATTGCACTGATGCTGATTCATGTCATGGATATACATTAAGCCTTTTAATGAAAATGGAAAAACACCCCAAAAAATTTCCGTATGGCTTAAATAATCTCGGACAAACAATTATAGATGAAGTGAAAAAATTCTTACTAATTCATCCTAGGATACCGCCTGCGGGTGTCGCTCCCGAAATGCCTTACGACATCTCAGTAATATTCGATTCAGCAATTAGGGCAGGATTGGTAGAAGAAATAACAGATAAATCTCGGTTCTCCGACTCATCCATGAAAAACAAAATTGGACAAATTCTTTTAATGTACCAGTCACAAGGACAGAAAACAAGCCACTCGATGGTGATTTCTGGCGTTGATGAGGTTACGGGAGCTAACAATATCAGTTCTTTAGGGTCTGTTGGCTCTAAAGAATTAGGGAATTTTGGCTCACACAAAATTCAAACATTCAAAGATTTTTCAAAACGGCTATATTCACGTATAGGAGAGGAAGATAGTATGGGCGGGTGGGAAAGAGATTCTACGGGTAAGAAAGATATTATTAAAAGCCTACTAACAGGAGGGGAAATGGATGTTGCAATTCTCCCGGTTGTTGGGGAACTGCCTGCTGAGTATGAACAGAGGATCAAACGATTCAAGGAAATCATGGACTCACTGTATAATGATGACCTTAGATTCACAACTATAGTAGAACAGTATCCATCTCGTGAAGATGAAGAAAACCGGAGGTAAAGGATGATGAAAAGACGACTTTTGAGCCTGTGTATGGCCCTGGCGTTGTGCTTAGGCCTGCTGCCCGCCACGGCGCTGGCGGCTGTGCCGGAGGGTCAGATAATCTATGTCGGCAATGAGAGTGTGACGAACGGCGGCTACTGGACGACGGACAGCAATGGAAATGTCACCGCATACACAGGCGGAGACACACCGACGGACAACTATATCCATTATGACGTAGCGAATAATACCCTGACCTTGCACAACGCCACAATTAAAGAGAGCGTGTCTACGAATACCAGCACTTTTATCGCTGGCGCGGCCATCGGCGTACTCAATCAGAACGGCGATGCGGAGTTGACCATCACATTGGAGGGCACCAATACAATCGCAGAGGTCGGCAAGGGGATCTATGTGTTGGCCAATTCTACTGGCGGCGCCACCCTGACCATCACGGGCGACGGCAGTCTGGATGCCAGCGCCAGTCAGACTGGCATCTGGGTTCAGAGCAACAGCGGCAATGCCACCCTGACTATCAGGAATGCCAAGGTTGAAGCAACGGGGACCAGTACCGCCGGCTATGGTGTTAATGTGCAATCCAGCAATAGTTCGACCGCCGCTCTGACTGTGGATGGCGGCAGCCTGACTGCCAGCGGGTCTCCAGGGATTCTATATGATTCTAGCGGCAGTGGTACCGTTCCTAATACTACGACCTTAACCATCAGAAAAAGTGCCATCGTGGATGCGAGGGAGGGTGGGATCGGCGCCGGATATATTGTGAATCTCAGTGGGGTATCCCCTACTGATGACAGTGTTGGTATCGTCTTTGGTCTTGATCTTTCCGACAGTAAAGCAGGCGCCGTGTACGGCGATGTGACTTTGCAGGACAACCTGGAGATCAGCGAGGGCGAGAGCCTGACGATCCCGAGCGAAGCGAGCCTGACCACCAACGGCAAACTGACGGTTGACGGCGGCACATTGACAGGCGACGTAACAGGTGATGTAATCTATAAAGTCACCGGCGTGTCGCTGGACCCTAATACCCTGACCTTTAATGTGGGCGGTGAAGAAACCCTCACCGCCACGGTGGCCCCGACCAATGCCACCAATAAAAATGTGACATGGTCCAGCAGTAACAGCGCCGTGGCAACCGTGGACCAAAACGGCAATGTAGAAGCTGTGGGCGCGGGCACCGCAAACATCACCGTCACTACCCAGGACGGCAATAAGACCGCAACCTGCACAGTGACTGTCACGGCGAGAACATACAATATCTCCGCCGCCCCGGGTCGCCTGGATTTCGGCTCCGTCAATGTGGGATATGAGACAGCCCCCGCCGCCCAGACTGTGACCATCACCAACACGGGCAATCAGAGCGTGACATTGAGCCAGCCGACTGCGGAAAATTATGAGATCGGCACACTCACCAACACCACCCTAACCCCAGGTGCGGCCGCCACCTTCACCGTCCAGCCCAAGACCGGGCTTGGCGTGGGTACATACAGCGAGACCATCACCGTCTCCGGCTCTAACGGCGCCAGCGCATCGCTGACCGCCAGCTTTACGGTGAACGCCATCCCGGTCATCAGTGTGACCCTCAGCCAGACCCAGGCGTCCCTGTACTACAACCGCACCCCCAACACCCTGACCCTCACGGCCACGGTGGCCCCCGACAACGCCACCAACAAGGACGTGACCTGGACCAGCAGTGACAGCGCTGTGGCCACCGTGGACCAGAACGGCGTTGTCACCGCCTTGGCCCGCGGCACCGCCGTCATCACCGCCGCAGCGGCGGACGGAAGCGGGGCAAGCGCCTCCTGCACCGTCACCGTCTCCCGGTACAGCTCCGGCGGCGGCAGTTCCAGCCGTCCCACGCCCTCCCTCAGCGACCAGGCCATCGACGACATCCAGGATGCCCGGCCCGGCGACACGGTGGAGATCACCCTGCGCCTCGGCCGCACCACCCTGGAGCGGGAGGTGTTTGAGGAGCTGGCCGGCCAGGACATCACCCTGGAGATCGACGCCGGGGACGGGGTGCTCTGGACGGTCAACGGCCTGGACATCCCGGAGGACACCCGCCTCCACGACCTGGACCTGAACGTGGACCTGGGGAACAGCGATATTCCCGCCACGGTCCTCAACGCCGTCACCGGCGAGATCGGCACCGTCCAGCTATCCCTGGCCCACGACGGGCAGTTCGGATTCACCATGACCCTCTCCGCCCCCCTGGGCCGGGACAATGCCGACTACTGGGCCAACCTCTACTGGTTCAACGAGGGGACAGAGGAGCTGGAGTTCCAGCAGGCCGCCCGGATCGCCAAGGACGGCACGGCGGAGTTTGCCCTGGACCACGCCTCCGACTATGCCATCGTCATCGACGACAGGAGCCACGAGCCGGTGGACCTGCCCTTCAACGACGTGCCGGAGGGCTACTGGGCCTATGACGCCATCCAGTACGTCTACGGCGAGGGCCTGATGGCGGGCACCAGCGGCTCCACCTTCAACCCGGAGGGCACCACCACACGGGGACAGATTGTCACCATCCTGTGGCGGCTCTCCGGCAGCCCGGTGGTCAACTACCTGATGGACTTTGACGACGTGGACCCGGCGGCCTACTACGCTGAGGCCATCCGCTGGGCCACCTCCGAGAGCATCGCCGGGGGCTATGGAAACGGCAGTTTCGGCCCCGACGATCCCATCACCCGGGAGCAGCTGGCGGTGATGCTCTATCAGTACGCCTGGAATATGGGCTATGACCTGTCCATCGGCGAGGACACCAACATCCTCAGCTACGCCGACTTCGCGGATTTGAGCGAATACGCCATCCCCGCCATGCAGTGGGCCTGCGGCGCGGGGCTCATCAGCGGCACCGGCGACGGCAGCACCTTATCCCCAGGTGGCTCCGCCACAAGGTCACAAGTTGCCATGATCCTCATGCGATTCTGTCAGGAGTTTGTGGAAGAAGCAAACTGACATATAAAATCTGAAACAACAAGAAAAGGCCGGAGGAACTTCCTCCGGCCTTTTCTGCTATTAAACAGGGTTCACCTTCAAAATTTTTGTTGAAAAGGAAGCTGATTTTTCGTATAGGAAAAATACAGAACGGAGGAATCCATATGAACACGACTACACTTTATACTTGTACGGGTCATCTGCAGGTCAAACAGACGCAGAAGAACGAGCGCTACCCGGTTGTGATTCTGAATCGGAGAGAGTACCTGCTGACGCCGATGGAATTGGTGCTGTGGAGCCGGCTGTGCTGGCGCTTTCGGGACCAGGAACATCTGTGGAGTGAATACGAAGCGGCGGCAAAAGAGGCGGGACTACCGGCACGGGAGCGGGAGGAAGAAGCATTTCGCAGTGCCTTGAGACATCTTATGTCCCGGGGGCTGATTGCGGTGGGTGATGGGGAGTGCCAGGTAGACGCCCTCTATGATCTGGTGAGCAATCTCTATGTCTCGCCCATCAGCGACAGCTTTTGGAATCGGCTGTTGCTGACCTCAAAACTCATGGCGAATGGACGGGCCACACCGGCCGCTGTGAAATCCATTTTGAAAAAGGACTGTATCACGGAGCAGGAGGCGCGAATTTTAGCGCTGTCCGGCCAGACACTCTTATCCACTGCCGAACTGGTCAAATGCGAGGAGTGCGGCGTGCTGGATGTATCCAGCGGTGAAAAGGTGCTGTCTTCCCTCTACTACGATGATACCACAACCTGCTATAATATTGCGCACCTCATGCGTGAAAGCCCGGTGAGGGACGCCGTTGTATTGGCGGTGTCCAACCTATATCTGCGTAAGCAGATCGTGTTTCAAAGAGGCTGCCTATGATGGAATTGATCAAAATGTGGCCGGCAGTTCTGATTCATCGGTGGGGACTTACCATTGCGGCGGGATTTGGTTTTCTCTTGGTGGGCGTTGCCGTCTGGATGGCGACCCAGGACCGTATTATGCTGCTGCTCAGCGGGACAGTTTTTCTTCTCTCCCTTGGGCGGGCGGCTCTGCTGTTCCGGTGCTTTGTATTGGGCAATTATACTGTGCTTGAGGGGGTATGTGTCCAGATTACCCCGCTGCCGCTCCAGAAGTGCAGAAAGGTGAGGCTGTTGGGTGCGGATGAAGAGGAACTATCCCTGTGTATTGGAAGACAGTACACGATGCAGGTAGGGGAGCGTTACCGGTTCTATCTTCAGCGCCAGAGCGGCGTATCCCTCCCAGGGACATGGCTCGCCGCAGCTTTTTCTACCGGAAATCTGCTTGGCGTGGAAAGAGTTGAGGACAATTCGGGATAATCTTGCCCGAATACGCGGAATTTGCAGAAATCAGGCGTGCTTTCCCCTTTTTAATAGATGTAATGGGAAAGGAGGCTTAGCCATGTATGGACAGCTTCTGGACTGTACACTCTGCGCGCTGAACCGGCCTGAAGCCGGAGCGGCGCAAGGAGGCGAGACACCATCGGCTCAACAGAAAGGAAGTCCAATATGGGTGAAATGTCGATAGACTTTGCCATTCGGGTTTTGCGCGGCGCGAGAGTAGTGCCGATCCCCAACATCCCGGGGAACCCCATTTTGTACGCCTATCAGAATCAGAAATTTTATGATATTGCCCGCAGCATGGCTATCCAGGCACTCAAGGAGAATACGGAGTTCAAGGTACAGATTCGTGCGCTTGAGCGACGGCTGGAGACTTGCGGCGCGGACAAGGCCGCTGATACAAATGGCGGAGATAAGAGAGGATGGTAAGAACTTGAGAATCCTTGCGTTTTGCCGGCATAAGAGCGCCGGATGGGAAGGTGTGATCTTCCAGGAGGACGACGGGCGGACCAGGATTACCAACGGCGTCGCCGTGTGGGACGATTCGGAAAAACGCCGCGCCGCGTTGGAGGAGGTGAAGAGCGTGGACCTGCAGACTATATGCGAGGGATTGGAGCGGTACAGCCTGCATCATGCGCTTTTAGAGCTGCTCCGAACTGACCCTGAAGCTGTGGACAAGCAGGACCAGGAATATCTGGCGGAGCCGCTGGTGGAGGAACTGAGGTTTCAGATCTCCGATGAGAAAATCGACATCCGATGCAGCGGGTTCATTTTTGTCCAGGCGAGAGGACCGGCGGCCGCCTTGGAACAAAAGGCGCTGCTGGAACAGTACCAGCGGGTGCTGCAGGAGGGGAAAGCGCGTAAGGTGCAGATCTCCTTTTCCAATCACTTCCGCAGACGGCTTCTGGAACGCTGGGACGAGTACCTTACGGCGGTCGAGGACCGCTTGAGGACCTATCGGAAGATGATGGAGCTGGCATGGCTGCTGGAGCGGCGGGGAATCCATTTGGGATACTGCAACGATCATGTGCTTCAGGATTTGTATGACCAGCATTCCAGCTATTCGGCCTTTTACCACGCCGGCAGCCCCTGCCAGGAGATGGAGTGGATTGCCAGAGAGCTGATGGGGCTGGAGCAGGCGTTTGCTGAGTGCCCAGATATGCGGGGACGCAAACACAAAATCTATTTGTAATACAGCTGCCTGAGCAGAATCAGGTGAAACAGTGCACAACCGCCGGACGGATGCGTGATGCTCCGCCCGGCGGTTGTGTATTCCGAGAGCGAACGGAGGTATCTGGATCATGAGGAAATTTTCCTACGATACGGCGGTCCGTGGACAGGAGATCAGCAAAGAGGACTACTATGAGCAGCTGAATATGCTCCCTCCTATCTCCATTCGGGGCGGCCAAGGCTGGGGCGGGGGGTTTCAGATCAGCGAGCCCCGAAGTCACGTCGAGGATTTAAGGACTGGGCGGTGGCGCGGACTGTACGCTACATTTACCTGCAGCAGCGGACACTACTATTTCCAGGGATACAATTTCGCCGGTGAAGTGGACAGCCGTCCTTATATCAGAGAGCCGGAAGAACGGAGCTGAAATCTGCCCTGACTGGGTTAAAACCACGAGGGATGCCGTCAGAGAAATGAGAGCAGAAAGGAGTACTCTTTTGCGTTGACAAACATTGCTTCATTTAGCTTATAGTCTAAAGTTCTCTGCCGTTCCAGACATGTCACTAACACTTCAGTAGGTTGTGCATTTGGAATAGAGCTCAAATAAGAGATTGCACCGCCGTTTTCCAATGTATAGGTTATTTTTCCCTCAAGATAAGGCTCGATTCCATATTCTGACATTACTTCGCATGTAACCTCAGCAAGAAAATATTCCTCATATACATCCAGAAGGACGAGAGCATCCTGAGCTTCCAACTGCAAATAGACATCATCCATAATGATATCTAACCGTGCATCAATTTCCTCCTGAATAGTAGCAGAATCAATCGTGTGTGCACTTGGAGTGTCTTCAACGGCAGCGGCAGAGCCTATCATAGTGACACACATTGCCATAGCAAGGAACATAGATGTAACCTTCCGTTTCATTTTGCGACCCTTCCTTTATACGATCGGTGTTGACAGATAACTGCAGTAGTACGCTACTGGGGCTCCTAATATTGTGGGGAAGACAGAGCCATATGGAGAGCACACTGCACCGAGAGATACCCCATACAAAAATTAGCACCTGTGATCTATGATTAGATAAATATGGAGTATCGAAAGATCTGGAGTGGTATGATGCGGGTGAAAGTGTAAGTTTATCTATTTGTCCGTGAAATAGATACCGGGGTCTTGCTGTCGCCGTTGATTGAGTATTCAACCTCCAGCGTATAGGTTGTGTTTCTGGCTACGGATACGGTCTCACTGATTTCGAGGAATCCATTTCCGGAGTCACTCCAATCAGCAATGAGCCGGCTACCTTGCCGCAGTTCCATGGTAGCCTCGATCTCGTCCGTTGTCCGATCACCAACAATGAGAACGCTACAGGTTGCCCTTGTTCCAACAAAGTCGATGTCAGGTTCTACAGAGATGGCGCGTGTGGAGGCGGCATTGGCAGGGATTACAAAGGCCATGGTGATGAGGAGCATCATGCAGATTATCCGTTTTCTCAAAACAGTCACCCCCTTTCTCCGTTTATCTAATACGAAGAAAGGGGGCGATTTTGGACTGCACCAAAATTATTTTATTGGCTGGACATTTTCTGCGATCTTGATGAGTTCGCTTTCACCTAAAAATGCGGAGACATAAAAGGCAGAATCTTGTTCATCTGTCCACACAATTACGCTGGCAGTGGTTATGTTGTCTGTCAAAAGGATTTCAGCAGGGCAACCATTCACTGAGGTTTTCTTGATCACAGCGTGCTCAGCATCAATGAACCAGTCAGTCTCATTTTGGCTGTGAGTGTACCGAAATGTTAATATAAAACCTTCCTCATTTTGATACAGTACGGTTGTAGTAGATTCCGTTTCACTAGTGTGAAATTCTGTATAGCCTTCTGTGAGCCATGTGGGGCGGTAAGCTACGGTACTATTGCTGTAGTCAGCGCTGCCTTCAAAGCGGTAGACAAAATACGTTTCATAGATTTCTTTGACCCATCCGAAGAATGCCGCCCTGGCTTCGGCGTCAACAGTAAGCCACGCGCTGCAGGCGATCAGGCAGACAAGGATGATCGATGCGATACGCTGCAGTGAGCGATATACAATAGGATGGTTTGCCTTGCGTTCCAGCTTCTTGATTTTCTTTTCAAACTCCGGTGAGAACTTGTGTTGTGTTTTCGGATCATAGCCGGCTTCAAGCCGGTTCACATAGATTTCGCAGGACTTTTCCGCCGCGCTGCGAAGCATGTCGTCTGTAATCAAAGGGTGCCACCTCCTTCGCGGTAAAGGGCTTCGAGCTTCTTTTTAGCCCGTTGATCAATCTTCTGAGCCCATGAAAGTGAAATTCCAAGTAATTTTGAGATCTCGCGCAGATTATATCCATGCACATACTTCAGCCAAATCACCATTTGCTGCTGCTCAGGCAGTTTTAAAATACACTCGGTCAACAGATTTTCACAATCAGGAGATGCTGTTGAAGGCATGTTCAGAAACTCCTCATCGTATGCAGCGGTGGGGTGTCGGCCTCTGCTGCGAAACACATCGGTCACATGGTTGTTTACCATAGTTACGACGAGCTGCTTGGTTCTTGGACTGACCGGCTCAATGATTTTAATATTTTCTGCAATTTTCATAAAGACGTGGTGCACTACATCCTCTGCATCTTGTTCATGATGCATACGTTCAAAGGCTACGTGGTACATAAGACCTCGATAGGCTTTATATATGGATTCAAACTTCGATTTTTCTTCATCCGTCTCTATAATCTGTAAATAGATGAGCATACTGGAAACACCGTCCTGAAAATAATCCCATTATATGATAAGGTGAAATTTGGAATTAGTCCAGGTGTTTGAAGATTATTTTTAATTTTTGATAACACGGAGTCCAAATTCAGCTGTGGGGGACGCCCCTCGGATAAGATGCTGTATGCATCGGAGAGCCGGATCAGGGAAGCAGATGTGTTTTGAAACGGAGACATTTTAGAACGCAAGAAAGAAATATTGACTTTTGTATGGAAATTATATACTATTTCAGGGAGAATCCTGGCATTCAGCGTCAACAGCGCATGCTGTGTTCTCAGTATATTGAAGGGGGGAGAGTCCAATGACAGCCGAGATTTTGCTTCCGATCCTTCTGAGGCTTGCCCTTGTGGGAATCGGTATTCTGATATTCATTGTTACTTACTTGGGGCTCCATTATTTTGCGCAGACCGGCCAGCCTATTGGAAAGTTTTTATCGAATAGTACAGTGAAGATACTGCTGTCCTGGGTATTTTCTGTTTTCTGTGTCCTGGTCATTGCTAAACTGATGGAGCCGCTCCTTCCA
>UMHD01036075.1_pt1 | contig 19818 bp, 19 predicted proteins | sample 1965461 | NCBI WGS metagenome assembly UMHD01 (sample SAMEA4836091, study PRJEB28245) | human gut metagenome | biome: gut microbiome; material: fecal sample | place: Denmark | collected 2008 | reverse complement strand
GCTCTGAATGACGGGATACGGTAAGGCGTCATTCAAAGCGCCAACAAAGGATTTGCTGCTGTGTTGAGGAAAGGGATTCTGACGGAAAGAATAGGAATTGGATAAGCCTCCTTATTTATAAGGAGGTGGCCGGCGGAGCCGGACGGAGGATACTGGCTTGGGGGAATGACGCAAAAGAATAGAATGAAGATTCTTTTTCTGCCTCCGTTCTGAGTGATGACGGACGGTAAGAAGATAAAAGCTATCAGCTGTGAGCTGTCAGCTAACTATTCTTTACAATTTAAATCATTACGGCAAGCGAGTCTCCTCAATCGCACTACATGCGCCAGCAGCTCCTTCTGACGGCCGACCCCATGATCCTTGTATAAGACGTTAAACGTCATCCTGAACGAATGTGAAGGATCTGCTGCCGTGATGAGGAAGCGATATGAAAGGTTAGAATGAAAGTCCCTTTTCTGCCGGTATCTTGCCGGCTTCTGAAAGCTGAGAGCCATTTTCATTTTTTACTTCGTTGTTTGTAATAAACGTGCTATAATAAAATGATAGTTTAAGATGACTTAAGTGTCGTCTGTTTTTGGTTAGATGCAACAAGGGAGAGTGTAGCATGAATAAAATTTACAAGATTGTATGGAGTAAGGCAAAACATGCCTATGTAGTCACTTCTGAAGTGGCAAGGAGCCACACGAAAAGCGCTTCGGGAAAAGCGGTGAAAGCCGTTCTGGCGGCAGCTGTGGGGATGGGAGTCCTCATGGGTGGTTATGCGGCTGATGCGGCGGATACAGCGACAGGTTCCGGCAGCGGCGTAGCATATGGCACGGGCAGTAGTGCACCAAAGGCAGAAAATGTGGCTGTCGGTCAAGGGGCTTCAATTGGCTATTCCAATGGTGCAAGTGCGGCAACCGGGGATATTGCGGTAGGCAACGGTGCTAATATCAATAACTATGCCAGCCAGGGGGGCAGTATTGCCATCGGCAAAAACGCACACATAGAAAATATGGCTGGCGGCGGAGAAGCCAGCTTTGCCTTTGGACAGACAACGTTTAGTGGAGGTTGGTTCTCTTCTGCTAGAATTCCTGCTGATCCGACGAAGGTCGTAGGCAGTGTTGCTATCGGTGATAATACATTTGCCCGTACCGGCAGTACGATGATCGGTTCGCATAATTACAAAGGCGCACTGGGGGATACCACGGTGGACAGCGCTTCGACAAGGACAGACGCGTTGAATGTCTATGCTACCACCATCGGCGCCAACAGTTTCAGCAATGGCGCTTTTACGACAAGTACCGGCGCGTATAATATTATTTCCGGTGATTATAACGGTGGACGATCTTCAAATGCAGTAAAGAATTTAGGAGCCACCATTACAGGTTCTTTGAATAGCATTGAATCGAAAACAGGAAGTTATTATTCAGGTATAGCTAATACGGTCAGCGGTGTGGCAAACCGCACCTTCAATTCCAATGGATCTCTCATTTACGGTGCCGGCAATGAAATTACCAACTCATATACTCCCTTATATGATACACCTGAGGATGGTGGTTCTTCAGCAAAGGCCTTTGCAGATAAATTAAGAAAATCTGTCCGGGATTCCAAGAGCGGCGGTGCCACCCTTGCTATCGGCGGCGGCAATAAAGCCGATTATACACAGAAGACATCCATCATCGGCGTCAACAACACCGTGACCGGTACCAGCCGTAGGCCAAGTACCTACAACTCTATTACTGGTTTCAAGAACGCCGCTGCTAATGTCAATCACGTATCTGTCATTGGGTCTGAAAATGAAGTAGAGAATACGGATGACGCCCTCGTGCTGGGCAATAAGCGCAAGCTTGCCGGGGCAAACGGCAGTGTTATCCTCGGTTCCGGGGACAGTGTGATTACGACAAATGTAGAGAATGCCGTGTCCATCGGACATAACGCAAACGTGCAGAAAGCGGGCGGCGTAGCCCTCGGCAGCGGTTCCGTGGCATCCGTGGATAAGGGAGTTACTGGCTATGATCCCGGAACAGGTACGAATTCCACGGATACATCTTCGGTATGGAAATCTACGCAAGCAGCTGTTTCCGTAGGCGATACGTCCAAAGGTATCACCCGCCAGATTACCGGTGTAGCGGCCGGAACGGAAGACACCGATGCCGTCAATGTGGCACAGCTGAAGAAAGTGGCAGCTAAGGCGGCAGAGGAAGCTGCTAAGCATACCACTGTGACAGCTGGAGATTATGTGACTGTCACGGAGACAGAAACTAACGGACAAAAGAACTATACTGTCAGTGGGCCCAAGATGGGATCTACGGACGGAACAGTAAGGATTACGGATAAAGTGGAAAACGGCAAGAAAGTCGGATATAACCTGTCCGTCGATACAAGCAGCTTGGGAATTGAAAAGACAAAGGTAGAAAAGGGAGACAATGTAACCGTAACATCCAAGAAAACCGGGAATACGACGACGTATACCGTCAGTGCCAAGGATACGGTAGTAACCGGCGGCAGGGCAACCTATGCTGCGAATGGTACAGGCAGCGCCACCTTGACGAACAACGACGGAACGACAGCGACCATTACCGGACTGCAGGACCGGTATACTTCGTCTGCCTCACTCAGCGGTGATACCTTGAACTTCACCCGTAATGACGGCAGCACTTATTCCGTTTCCGGCATCGCTTCCACGCAGGATATAAAAAATGTAACCAATAAAGTAGGCGAATTGGGAACCCGTGTGAACCGTGCAGGAGCGGGAGCGGCAGCACTGGCGGCTCTCCATCCGCTGGACTTTGACCCCGATGACAAGTGGGATGTGGCAGCCGGCTACGGCAACTACAAAGACGCCCATGCAGTATCGGTAGGCGCATTCTACCGTCCCAATGAAGACACCATGTTCAGCGTGGGAGGCTCTTTCGGCGGAGGAGAAAACATGGTGAATGCCGGAGTCAGCGTAAAGCTGGGACAGGGCAACCATGTGTCCACATCACGGGTGGCTTTGGCCAGGGAAGTGGAGGACTTGAAAGCGATTGTCAAGGCGCAGAGTGCTGAGATTAAAGCTATGCGCGGAGCCATGCAGTCAGGAGCATCGGTAATGAAGGATGTTAATTTCCCCGATGTGCCGAAAGACCACTGGGCATATTCTTATGTGAAATCATTGGCGGACAGAGGTCTTTTGGAAGGATATCCGGATGGAGAGTTCAAGGGGGACCGTTCCATGACCCGCTATGAATTTGCGGCCATTATTTACCGTGCCCTGCAGAACGGCGCGCCTATTGACGGCGACATGGCAAAGGCCATCGGCGAATTTGAACCCGAGATCAATCGGATAAAGGATTTGGATCGCACCCGTGTCGACCGTATTTCCGGCAAGGACAATGACCGGCATAAGGTAGAACGTGTCCGTGTCAATAATGAAAGCAATAAAGAAACAGGTGATTACCGTGATGTGTACGGTTCTCATATTTCACCGGAAGCATAACCCGGAATGGTAAACAAAACAGATGTAAGGAAATAGTATAAGAAATAGAAAATACGGTATCCGTCAGATGTGACGGGTACCGTATTTTTATGTAAGCGGGGGATAAGCGGACGGTCATAGATTCTTCTCCGTGTCACTGTCCCGTTTTCTGTTTTTCCCTCAAGGCATTCTTATCCCCATTCAGAATGACGACGGACGGCAAGCGTCATCCTGAACGAATGTGAAGGATCTGTGACTGTGGTGAGGGAAATGGAAAGAGCCTCGTGGGAAGTTATGAGCGGAATAGAGTCATTACTCCTCATCACATAGATGCGTTCATGTTTTATCGGCAGCGGACATGCTGTAAATTTAACTGAGAAGTGCCGCTTAACAGCGGTATTTTTTATTGCATTGCCGGGATAAAATGTAAAGAAAAAGGAGTACGGGAAAAGTATTTCAAAAAAATTTCAAATTATTTTTCCTGTTTCAGCAAATTTAAACTCGAAAGGGATACTATAATGGCAGCGCTAAAGACTGTTCCTTTCCGGAGAGGGAACAGGGAAAGGAGAAAAGAGTATGGCTAAGAAATTGGAACTTAAATTCCTGACTTCCGCGAATACGGAGCTTATTGTGAGCATTGCCGATCCGAAGGACGGGCTCGCATTGTCCGCCGTGCAGGCGGAGGCCGCAAAAATCATGCCGGTGCTGGCAAACGGCAAGGGCATCGGGGCGGCTTCTTTCGCTAAAGCGGTCATGGTGACCACTACGGAAGAGGAAATTCATTAATTTTAAAAGAGGTATATAACAAAGATATATGGAAAAGGAAAGGAGGGATACTTATGGCAGTTTCCAAATCTGTGGAAAAAACAAGGCTTCTGGTACGTGTTGAAAATACGGACGGTTCTTTGAAGAATCTGACTTTTAATAATATCAGGGAAAGCGCGTCTGATGAAGAGCTGCTTCATGCGGGGAAGGCAATCGCCGGACTGCAGGTGAAGGCGCTTGATTCTGTCCGCCGCTCTGATGTGGCTGTTCTGACTGACGGCGAATAATCCGCCGGAGATGGGCAGGGAAGGGCCCGGGTTACGGACTCGGGCTTTTCCTTTTAGGATAGGACGCTCTCCCGTCCGTTTTTGAAAATAGGGTTCGCAGGGCTGCGGAAACGCCTATTGACAGACGAGGGAGAAAGTTCTATTCTTAAATTAATATAGAACATATGTTCTATAAAAAGGAACAATATTTTATAAAAGATGCAAAAACGAGGAATTTCTTGTAACGGAAGTGGATATTTCTTAAATGAAAGTGAGGATTGGGAATGCATTTTGATTATATCAGGCTTCGGGCACGGATCCGTGAGAAGCTGGGGTCTGACGTTGTTTTTGCGGCAAGGCTGGGGATCAGCAAGACGTCTTTGTCTCTGCGGCTGAATAATCAGCTTCATTTTTCCCAGCGGGATATTTATAATTCCATGCGGATTCTGCAGATCAGGCCGGATGAGGTAGGGGCGTATTTCTTTGAACGGCCCCGTTGTGAGGAGTTTTATTTTTGACGGAAAGGAGGGCTTATGGACGCAGGTTCGTGGATGGAGGCTTTTGAACGGGCTTCAGAGCGGCTTGTGGAGGACTGGCAGGTGAAACTGGTGACGACGGGTCTTTTGGCGGAAGGGGTTTTTCCCTTTGAGCTGATCAGTTTGTTTGCGCTGGCGGTATTTATTGATCTGGTGACGAAGTGGATGGCGCTTGCCCACAAGTATCTGGAGGCGAAGGGGGAAGAGGATCGTGATATGGTATCGTGCATTCTGGCGATTCCCTCGGCGCATCGGGCCGGAATGATTTCCAGCAGGCAGATGAAGCGGCAGTTTGCCGGAAAGATGGTGCTTTATATTCTGCTGACCGTCGGCGGCGGTGCGGCAGACCGGCTTCTGGCAAGCGTGGGACGGCCGGACCTGTTTATGGAAATGTGTGTCAGTTATCTGGCGGCGTCGGAGATGCTGAGTATCGTGGAGAATCTGAATGATGCCGGTGTCGGGGTGCTGTCGGGGCTGGTAAGGAAGTTGAAAAGGAAGTGATGAGGGGAAGGAAGTATTTCTTTCCGTAAAATATGGATAAACGGATTATGACTTTGGATGAAATAGGAACGCGCCTGGAGGCTGCCCGCGGCAGGACTGACCGGATTTACTGCCACTGGACGGGGGCGCCGTACCAGCTGGTGGAGTGCCTGGCATATCATGTGGTGATTGACCGGGGCGGGTACTGCCATGTGATTCATGAGGATTTCACGGAGTGCCTGGCGCATACATGGCACAGGAACAGCCGGTCGATCGGTGTGGCGCTGGCGTGCTGCCGTGACGCATGCTGCTACTATGACGCGCCGAGCGGTGTGGATCTGGGGTGTGAGCCGCCAACAGAGGCGCAGGTGGAAGCGCTTGCGATGTTCTGCGCGAGGGCTGTGGAAGAACTTGGACTGTCGGTGGCAGATATTTACACACATGCAGAGATGGCCGCTTTTGACGGGTACGGGATCGGTAGCGGTGATCCGGATATGCGCTGGGATCTACTTTATGTCCCCGATTACGGTGACGGCGGCCGGCTGGTTCCCGGCGGTGAGCTGATTCGGGGGAAAACGAAATATTACAGGAAGCAGAGGAGCGGGCTCCTGTGTTTATGAGGAAAGACGCTGTCTTGGCAGGAGACGGCGTTTTTACGTGGGCGTAAAAGAAAATATGGAAATGAAAAAGAGTATCTTCTCCGCGCAGGAGTGAAGATACTCTTTTCTTTTGTCATATATCCCGCCGTGGAAAACAGGCGGTATTTATTTTTCGGTATTTACACAAGACTTGAAATTTGCTGTTTTATTGGTCCACATATCAGTAATTTCTGTAAACAGGCTTCCAGATCACTGATTTCACGGCTTTTTTAACATCATTCGTCTGTACTCTGTTCAAGCCCTGTTTTACGGCACATTCTGCTACTGCAGCAGCCACTGTTTCAGAAAACTGCGTTAATTTGGATACCGGCGGCAGAACAGCAGCTCCTTCCACATTGATTTCAAGAAATTCACCGAGAGAATGTGCAGCGGACGAAATCATTTCATCTGTGACCAGAGAGGCATTAACAGAGATACTTCCCAGTCCCAGTCCAGGATATATCAGGGCATTATTTGCTTGTCCGATAATATAAGTCACCCCATTGTATTCAACAGGTTCCGCAGGAATACCGGTTGCGACCATTGCTCTGCCATCAGACCATTTGATGATGTCTTCTGCGGTTGCTTCTGCCAATTCCGTTGGATTACTAAGCGGGAAAATAATCGGGTGGTCACACCATGATGCCATGGCTTTTACTATTTCCTTGGTAAATGTTTTCGGAGCGGTTGAGGTTCCCACGAGGATCGTAGGTCTGACAGCCATCACTGCTGCAGTTAAATTATTCAGTTTTTCCGGATTATCGAACTCAGAACGTGCTCTTGCAAACGGTTTTTGCTCAGGTGTCAAGTCATCCATATCGTCAAAAAGCAATCCCTGTTTATCCACCATATAAAAGTGATTTCGTGCTTCTTTTTCAGATAATCCCTGTGCGACCATTTCCCTGAATATACGGTCGGCGATACCGGCTCCGGCCGTGCCCGCTCCAAAACACATGTAGGTATGATTTGTAAGTTTCTCTCTATTGATTTTCATTGCTCCAAAAATACCGGCTAATGTTATTATGCCGGTTCCCTGACAATCATCATTAAAAACAGGATAGGTTTTTTGATACTTCTTCAAGATGGTTGCAGCATTAGACCGTCCAAAGTCTTCAAAATGCAGATACAGATCGGGAAATAGATTTTCAGCCGTTTCAACAAATCGATTCACGAAATCATAATAATGATCACCATATATCCTCTTGTGACGGTTTCCAAGATAGAAAGGATCTTTTAATAAGGATTCCCGATTAGATCCGCAGTCCAAGACAACCGGAAGTACTGTCTGCGGATCTATACCGGCAGCGGCAGTATAGACCATCAATTTTCCGACAGAAATATCTACACCATTGGTACCCCAGTCACCAATGCCAAGAATGCCTTCTGCATCAGTAACAACAATAAGACGGATCTTTCTGTCTCCGGCAGCCTGTTTAAGCGAAGTTTCAATAGATTCCGGATGATCGATGGAAAGGAACGCTGCATACTGTGGGTTGATAAATTGTTCACTATACTGTTCGATGCTCTCCGCAATAACCGGATCATAAACAATTGGCATTAACTCTACCAGATGTTCACTGAATACATGAAAGAACAGCGTTCGATTGAAGTTAAAGACTTCCATCAGAAAACGTCTTTTCTCAATCAAAGAAGTTTTTCTTTCCATTTGGCGGTAGATACGCTGTGCCTGCGTTTCTATATCTTCCACACAAGGCGGAAGCAACCCCTCCAATCCAAGTTTTTTTCTTTCCGATTCCGTAAATGCGGTTCCCTTGTTCAGGAATGCATCGTCCAATAGCTCAAATCCTGTCTTCATCGCATTCGTCTCCTTTTTATATTTAAAAACACGTTGCCTTTAATATAAATATCTTATCATGAGGCTATATTTTTGTGAAATAATGGTATTTGCAGAGTTAAGATTGTCCGGATAATCAATAATTTGTAACATCCATCAAAAAATTTAATATTTTATCCGGGGTTTTCTTCTGTTGTAATTGCTTTCATAAGGGATGCTTCTGTGGTTATGTTTTTGTCCAAAACGATTTTAACAAAAAGGTTTTCTATTTCTGATTTCTATATGCCGTTCCATGAATTACAATTTTAAAATATATAAAAATAAAAAAGTAAGGGGAAAACAGAATTTCCTACCTTACTTTTTCTTTTAATCTGTGATGGTTCCGATTCCCGGCTGATCCATTTTTTCCACTTTTACCGCTTCCAGATGGTAGAAGGGGGCGGTGAGATGGTCGTTCAGATGGACAGTGGCTTCGCGGAGGATGCCATACACTTTGATCCATGTGACGCCGTCTTCATAGCCGGTGAAGTCGCCGTCAGAGGTAAATTCAAAATCCACATAGCCGCCTGTACAGTAAGGACAGGTGGGGCCGTTTCTTCCTACGAAGTAGTGGCCGTTGATGGAAATAAAATAGCCTTCGATGAGGACAGTTTTGTCTTTGTAGTCGCGGAAGTTCATGAACCAGTCGTTGATCTGTGTCATATACCGCTTATCGCCGACGACGATGTCTATGTTGTTGTAATCAAAGTTTTGCCGGTCCGTTTCCAGATTGTAGGGATATTCAAAGACAGGATACTTCGATTTTTTCCCTTCAGGAGCAGCCGGTTTAGGCGCCGGCTGTTCTTCTTTCTGCGGAGCCGGCTCCGGTGTTTCTGCCGGCGCCGGTGTTTCCTTGGCCTCCGGAGGAGTTTCCGCTTTTTTTGCTTCCTGCACGGTTTTCCTGGTAATGATCTGCGGCGGATCCTGCGCTTTTTCCTGTGTGCCGCAGCCGCCTAAGAGAAGAAGCGGCAGGCAGAGAAGCCATATTTCTTTTCTCATTCAAAAGCCTTCTTTCATTTTCCGTATGCCCGCGGCGATAAAGAGGAGGACAATGTCAGTGACGACAATGGATGCTCCTGTGGGAATCGAGCCCATGTAGGAGATGGTGAGTCCTGCCATGAATGTAGCCACGGAGAAAACGGAGGAGAGGATGATCGTCGTCTTGAACTGCCGGCAGAGCTGCATCGCGGTGAGCGAAGGGAATACGATCAGGCTGGAAATAAGGAGCGCGCCCATCATGCGCATGCCAAGGACGATCGTGATGGCTGTGAGAAAGGCGATGATCATATTATAGAGCCTTGTCCGTGTGCCGGTGGCGGAGGCGAACGGTTCATCAAAGGTGACTGCAAATATACGGTTATAAAACAAAATGAAAAGGAGCACGACGGAGATGCCGAGGATAACGGAAAGGCGCACGTCATCGGCGCTCATGGCAAGGATGCTGCCGAACATGTAGTTGCACACGTCGGTATTCATTCCCGTACTTAAGGAAATCGTCATGACGCCGATGGCAAGAGCGCCGCTGCAGAGAAGAGCCGTGGCAGAGTCGCCTTTGATCTTCGCGCTGTCTTTCAGCTGGAGAAGGAAAAAGGCGGCGGCGATGCAGGCAGGGATGGAAATGGTGAGGGGCTCTGCGTGGAAAGCATAAGCGATGGCGAGGGCGGCAAATCCCACATGGGAGAGTCCGTCGCCGATCATGGAGTACCGTTTCAGTACAAGGCTGGTTCCTAAGAGGGAAGCGCAGAGGGAAACAAGGCAGCCCACAATGATGGCACGCACCATGAAGGGATAGCTGATCATTTCAATAAAGATATCCATCATAGCCCGCCTCCTGCAAATCTCTGCCCCACGGGGCTTCTGAGATACTCTTCCGTCGTCCCGAAGAACTGCTGTGTCCCGCCGGACAGGTGGAGAATACGGTTTGCCTGTCCCAGTGTGCCGCGGATATCGTGGGAAACCATGATGACAGTGACGCCGTACTTCTCTATGCAGTCCTTGAAAATATGGTAAAGCTCACCGGTCATGATGGGATCAAGGCCGGTCACCGGCTCGTCCAGGAGCAGGAGTTTTCCCGTGGCGCAGAGTGCCCGCGCAAGGAGTACACGCTGCTGCTGGCCGCCTGAAAGATCGCGGTAGCACCGTTTCTTCAGGTCGGCGATGCCGAGCATTTCCATTTTTTCTTCCGCGTCTTCCTTATCTGATTTTCGATAAAAAGGATACATGCCGCAGCGGTTCAGACGGCCTGAAAGGACGACTTCCCAGACACTGGCGGGAAAATCTTTCTGCACAGGGGTCTGCTGGGGAAGGTATCCGATTTCCGTAGGCTTGAAGCCATCGGCAGTTACGATTTCCCCGCCCGATATTTTTTTCAGGCGCAGAAGCGCTTTCACCAGTGTGCTTTTTCCTGCGCCGTTTTCACCGACGATTCCAAGGTAGTCCCCTTCATCGACAGAGAAATTCAGGTCGGAAAGAACCGCTTTTCCATCATAAGATACGGAAAGATGGCGGCATGTAAGCAGACTCATCAGTTGAGCGCCTCCTTGAGAACTTTCACATTATGGTTCATGAGGTCAATATAAGTTACGCCTTTTTTGAAATCTTCATCGCTCACATTGTGGACGGCGTTCAGAAGCTCATTTTTCGCGCCTGTGGCTTCCGCGATGGCTTTGCTCATCTGTTCATTGGACATCTCGATGTGGAATACGACGGGAATATGGTCTTCCTTCACCTTATCCACGAGAAAAGCAATAGTTGCCGGATTGGCTTCCGTATCGGTGGAGCAGCCGGGGAAAGCGGCGTAGTAGGTCAGGCCGAATTCTTTGGCGAAATAAAGGAAGGGGAAACGGTCACCGACGATGATTTCTTTTCTCTTCGCGTGATCAATGACGTCATGGAAATCCTTATCCAGTTTTTCCAGTTTCGCAATGTAAGCCTCAGCGTTTTTCTGATAAGTCTGGGCATTGTCCTTGTCGAGACCGGAAATGGTTTCGGTGAGGGCTTTTACGATCTGGATAGCGTTGGCGGGAGAGGTCCAGACATGCTCATCCATTTCAGGGCCTTCTTCGCCGTCATGGTGGTGGTGCTCCTTGTCATCATGATGATGCTCTTTATCATGGCTGTCCTTGTCATCGTGGTGATGGTCCTTATCTTCATCATGGTGATCTTTGTCGTCGTGATGGTGTTCATGTTCTTCTTCCTGCATGCCTTCAGACATTTCTTCTTCATACAGTTTGACGGTATCCATCATTTTGAGTGTTTTGAGCTTGCTCTTGTCTATGGAGCTTAACATGCCGTCCACCCATTCATCGGAGTCGCCGCCGGTGTAAACGAAAAGATCGCTCTTGCCGATGGCCTGGATGTCTTTCGGAGACGGTTCATAACTGTGGGCTTCCGCGCCCGGTTTGAGAAGCATCGTGACCTCTGCTTTATCGCCGACAATCTGGCGGACAAAGTCGTAAGAGGCGAAATTGGTACAGATGATTTTCAAAGGTTCTTTCCCCTTGGAATCGGGAGTGCCGCTCTTGTTTAATGAACAGGCGGCAAAAGCAAAGACGGCGAAGCACGCCATCAGGCAGGCAATTATTTTTTTCATGGAAATCCTCCTAACTAATACAATGGAAATAAAAATGCAAGCGCCGGGTTTAATCGGTGAGCTTGACACGGAGGGTGACCAGCGTGGAGGAAACGGTGAGAAGAGAAACGGCGGAAAGGGAAAGAACGGCGGAAAAAAGATGGGGGATGGAAACAGATCCTCCATTGTCCGCCGGGATCGTGACAGACGAACAGACGGAAAGCGTCCGGAGGCACAAATCGATCTTTTCGCAGATCGGGCAGGGATCGCTGCCATGGCCGTGGTCATGGGACAGTTCTTTTGCAATGAAAAAGAAGGATAGAGCCAAAGTGAGAACGAAAGCAGCACTGATGAAGAGCGCTGCCAGTTTTCTGCGGTATGCCATGATTCCTCCTTTTTAATGATGGAAAATAAAAAAGCGCACGTTTTAAAGGCGGTGCGCAGTCCCGTAAAGTTTCTCAGCGGCAGTCTTTGCAGACGCCGTAAACCGTCGTTTTTGATAAATCAATGTCAAACTTGTCGCCGCGGAGGACGTCCCGGAGCAGTTTATCGGAAATTTTCTGTGTCATATGGGTCGTCCGGCCGCATTTCAGGCAGGTGATGTGAAGCTTGTCATCACAGGTTTCCGATGAGACATAGCGGTACACATTTTCCCGGTTGTTCTTGCCCGGCGATCGGAGAATAAGGCCTTCCCGCTCCAGCATGGCGAGATTCCGGTACACTGCGCTGACGCTGATTTTCGCGTGCTCTTCCGCAACAAGCTGCGCCGCCAGGTCCCGCGCGGAAATGGTCATGTCAGGGTGGCTTTGGAAAAATTCAAATAATTTTTTTCTCTGTTCGGTCATATACATGGGAGCACACTTTCTAAATATGCGATTTTCTCGCAAATTATTATAACACAGTGGAAACGAATGTCAAATAAATAACGGAATGGAAAAAGAATTTTTTAAGAAATATTTTCGCCGGATCGGGAATGGGAAATCATTTTTTCCAGTGCCCTCTTCACCACCTTTTGGAAGCGTTTTTCCGCTTTTTCATAAGCCTCATGAGGAGCGACGGATTCGCTGTCCGTCCGTTTGGCGACGACGCCGCAGATGGAAGCGGCTTTCAGTCCCAGCACGGCACAAAGTGTAAAAAGGGTGGCGTTTTCCATCTCATAATTTGTGCATCCCAGATGCTGGAAATCTTCCAGAGAACCTTGCAGCCGTTTCAATACATAGCCGCCGAAGCTGTCATACCGTTCCTGTCCCGGCCAGAAGCTGTCGGTGCTGATGGAAATCCCCGTTTTGAAAGGGATGCCCGATTCCTCTGCCGCTTCGCGGAGCGCAAGGACAGTATCCATGTCAGCTGCTGCAGGAAATTCGATGGGGGCGTATGCGCGGGAAGCGCCGTCCATGCGGACCGATGCCGTATTGATGACCACATCGCCCAGATGCAGATCCTCCTGAATGGAGCCTGTCGTGCCGACGCGGATGAATGTTTCCGCGCCGAGGCGGGCCAGCTCTTCTACGGCAAAGGTGACGCAGGGGCCGCCCATGCCGGTGGACATGACAAGGACAGGCGCGTTTTCTATCCGGGCGAGCCATGAGGTATAATCCCGGTGCGAGGCGATGAAGAGGGCATTTCTATCCAGCGCTTTGGCAAGGCCTTCCACACGGCCCGGATCGCCTGGGAGAAGGGCGTATTTCGCGCCGCGGATCATGCCGGCAGAAAGCCCCGTGTGGTACATGATTTCTGCGGGACCAGCGTAATTTTTCACAGGGTACTCCTTTCATAAAACCTGTGCTTTTTTCTATTATAGCACTCATCAGGCATATAAAATAAGAAAAATAATTATAAGGTTTGAAAGGTGACGCTGGCACACATAGTGCGATTGAGGTACTTGCTTGTCGTAATAATTTAAATCGTAAAGGAATAGTTAGCTTGCAGCTGACAGCTCACAGCTGGTAGCTTTTATCTTCTTACCGTATCCTGTCATTCAGAGCGGAAGTAAGAATGCTGTATGAGAAAACAGGGAGACGGCTATGTGATACGGAGCGAAGAATCTATTACCCTGGATGACGTCTTACAGTCTTATACAAGGATCATGGAGTCGGCCGTCAGAAGAAGCTGCTGGCGCACGCAGTGCGATTGAGGATACTCGCTTGTCGTAATGATTTAAATCGTAAAAGAATATTTAGCTTGCAGCTGACAGCTCACAGCTGATAGCTGATAGCTTTTATCTTCTTACCGTCTCCCCTCATTACTGTAATAGACTTTCACATTCGTTCAGGATGACGTTTTACCGTTAGTGACATTTTTATCAGCCGATAAAAAAGAGCATCCGTAGCAGTGGGAGAAAATGCTTTTCTGTTTCACCGCACTATTCTGTGTCTATCGTTTTCGATGCAGAGGGGGATGTATGGTACAATGGAAAAAATACCCTTTATTTCATGAAGGAGCAGAGTATGTACGAAGAAACAACGATTGCCGCCATTGCTACTGCACCCGGCGAAGGGGGAATCGGCATCATCCGCCTGAGCGGCGTTTCCGCGGCGGAGATCGCGGACAAAATATTTCATACGGGAAAAATTAAAACGTTTAAGGAAGCCGTACCGTACATGATGTATTTCGGCCATGTGACGGACGGCGAAAAGAGGATTGACGAAGGTCTTGCGGTGTACATGAAAGCCCCTCATTCCTACACGGGAGAAGACGTGGTGGAAATCCAGATCCACGGCTCGGCGGAGGCGCTCCGGGAAACACTGGCCCTTGCTTTGCGCAGCGGCGCAGTTCCCGCCATGCGCGGCGAATTTACCAAACGGGCTTTTTTGAACGGCCGTCTTGATCTGGCGCAGGCGGAAGCCGTCATGGACATTATCAGCGCGAAAGGGGAAGCGGCACTTACCCAGGCGGAAAGCCATCTGTCCGGCGCGCTTTCCGGTTTTGTCCACGGGGTCATGGAAGAACTCAAAGACCTCATTACGAAATTGGAAGTGACCATCGACTATCCCGAAGAAGATCTGGAAGACCTTACCATGGAAGAAACAGGGGATGCTTTGGAGAAAATTGACAAATCCCTGTCGGCGCTTCTGAAACGGTCCGAAGAGGGACGGGTTATCAGGGAAGGACTCCGCACCGCGATTATCGGGAGACCGAACGCGGGGAAATCATCCCTGCTGAATGCCCTTCTGCAGGAAGAACGGGCGATTGTCACCGATGTGCCAGGCACGACGCGGGACACCATTGAAGAGGCGGTTCGCATATCGGGAGTTTCCCTCCTTCTTATGGATACCGCTGGTTTGCGGGAAACAGACAATAAAGTGGAACAGATCGGGATTGAACGGGCGCGGGCATCCATGGAAAAAGCAGATCTCATTCTTGCGGTCATTGACGGTTCGTCGCCTCTGGATGAGGAAGACAAAGAGATTCTTCACAGCCTCGTCGGAAAAAAGGCGATTGTCATTTTAAATAAATATGACCTCACGCCGGAAGTCAAGGCGGAAGATATATGGGAAATCGCGGGACATGTTCCTGTCGTTTCTCTTTCTGCCCGTTACGGGAGCGGGATGGACGAACTGCGGGAAGAGCTGCGGAAGATTACCGAAAAACAGGATACCGACGCGGGTCGTATTCTCTTCCTGACTAACCTGCGCCATGTGGAATTGGTACGGAAAGCGCTGGACAATGTCCTCCGCGCGAGAGCGTCCGTCCGTGAAGGCCTTCAGGCGGACTTCATCGTCATCGATCTTACAGAAGCCTGGAAAACGATGGGGGAAATCACGGGCGATACTATGGATGATGAACTGATCCATTCCATTTTCAGCCGCTTTTGCGTGGGAAAATAAAGTACTTCCATAAATCATGGGGCAGAGAATCAATCGGATATGTTTGGATAAGGCGGCGGAGCTGCCGGGCGTTTTCCGGCGGGCTGCCGCTTTTTACATTGACTTTTATTTTTTCTTATGGTAATAATGAAAACATCTATCATTATCATATTTTACCTGAAACGGGGTGCTTATAAATGAGAAAATATGCGGGAGGGTTCATTCTGCTTATCTTGAGCCTTCTTTTTGTCATCGGGGAGCAGACGGTGGCGGGACCATGCCCTGTTATGCCGGACGGCAGATTTATGGTGTGCCATTGGGCGGGGCAGGCGGTTCTCGGCGTGGGGATCGTGCTTGTGGTTCTTTCGCTGCTTCATCTGGCCTTTAAAAATGACGGTATGAAATTGGGATTAGATCTGGCAGTCATTGCCAATGCCGTCCTTTTACTGATGATTCCCAACCGCCTTATTCATCTTTGTATGAAAAACCATATGCAGTGCCATACGGTCATGGAGCCTTTTGTTCTGATTATGGGGGTATTGATGATCGCGGCGGCGCTGGGTGATTTCTTTTTCCGGCGCCGCGTCGTGAAGAAAGAGGCTGCCCATGGATCTTAACCGGCTGCCCTGGAGGAATCTGTCCCGCAGGCCGCTGCGGACGGCGGCTCTCCTCGTGCTTACCTTTTTCCTGTCCTTTGTCATTTTTGCCGGATCCATGACAGTCGTGAGCCTTCAGAACGGTCTGGAAACATTGGAAAATCGTCTTGGCGCGGACATTATCGTCGTACCGAATACAGCAAAACGGAAAGTAGATCCTAAAACGATGATACTGGACGGGACACCGGGCTATTTTTACATGGAGCGGGAAAAGATGACGCTTATTTCCCATATCGAAGGCGTGGAAAAGGTATCGCCCCAGATATTTCTCGCGTCCCTTTCCGCTTCATGCTGCTCTGTTCCGGTGCAGATTATCGGGTTTGAACCGGAAACAGATTTTATTATCCAGCCGTGGATCCGCGAAAGTTACGGCAGAGAACTTGCCCATGGCGATGTGGTGGTAGGCTCGGCGGTCAATGCGGACGTAGGCGATACGATCCGTTTTTACAATAAAGACTGCCGCATCGTAGCGAAACTGGCGGCGACCGGTACGGGGCTTGATACCGCGGTCTATACGAAAGCGGAGACCATACGGACGCTTATCGAGGCATCGTCGAAGATGGGGCTGAATCCGCTTTTTGAAGGCGATGTGGAAAACGTTATTTCTTCCGTTTACATCAAAGTAAAAGACGGTTATGACATAAAAAAAGTGACGGAAAATATCAATCTCCGTGTACGCCGTGTGAAGGCGGTACAGATGAAAGACATGCTTTCCGAAATAGCGGGCAGCCTTTCAGGGATTTCAAAAACGATCACCCTTCTTTTTGCGGCGGTCTGGGTGATGGTGTTCATTGTTCTGGTCGTTTCTTTCTCCGTCCTTGTGGGAGAAAGGAAAAAAGAATTTGCCCTGCTCCGCGTGATGGGAACGTCACGAAGAAAACTGGCAGGGATTTTATTGAAAGAAACTCTTATCCTGAGCGTTTCCGGCGGCGCGGCAGGCGTGAGCATGGGACTCCTTGTGGTGATTCCTTTCAGCGGACTCATTGAAACGGGACTGAAACTGCCCTTCCTTCTTCCGGGGTTTGTGGAAACAGGATGGCTGGCATTTGCCGCGATGGCGGTTATCTGCCTGGCGGGCCCCGCGGCATCGGCATATGCTGTGCTGCGTCTGTCCCGTGTCGATCCCGCGACGATTTTAAGGGAGGGTGAATAAATGCGTCTGGAAGCGGAACAGGTAACGAAACAATACCAAATGGATCCCAAAAAAGCACGGTTCGCTTATGCCCTTTCCCGAACTGATCTGGTGGTGGAGAGTAGAGAATTTGCCGTCATTACAGGAAAATCGGGAAGCGGAAAATCCACGCTCCTCCATATCCTTGCAGGGCTGCTTCAGCCGACATCGGGCTGCGTGCTGGCGGGAGGAAAAGATTTGTACCGCATGGCGGACGGTGAATTGTCAAAGTTCAGAAATGAAAATATCGCCGTCATTCCCCAGGGCGGCGGAGCGATTTACAGCCTGACAGCGGAAGAAAACATCCGTCTGGCCCGGAACATCTGTGGAAGACAAGAAGAAAAAGACATCCTGCCTCTTATGAAAGAACTGGGGATCGAACAGCTGAAAGACGCATATCCCTCTGAACTTTCCGGCGGCGAGCTGCGCCGCGTGGCCATCGCGAGAGCGCTCTTTCAGGGCACAGGGATCCTTCTTGCCGACGAGCCGACCTCTGACCTTGATGAAGAGAATACGGATATCGTCGCAAAGCTCCTCCGCCGGGCGGCAGACAGTGGGAAAACGGTTTTTGTCGTCACCCACGAGATGGATATGCTGCCTTATGCCGATTCCCACTACATTATGAAAGAAGGCGTTCTGAGGAAGGCCGATGAGAAGATAAAAGCTATCAGCTGTGAGCTGTCAGCTGATAGCTAAATATTCTTTCACGATTTAAATCATTTGTGATGCGGGAAAAGAGGAGTTTTTGTATAATATGTTTATTGAGAAATAGATGTGTTGAAGGAGGACTCATCGTATGTGTGGCGGATTGAAGAAAAGATACATTTTGACGGCATTAGTGTGTTTCGGCGCTGTCATGTCCGGCGGGGGTTTTGTGCAGGCGGAAAGCACAACGGCGGAAAGCACAACGGCGGAAAGCCGCAGTGAGACGCGGACGACAGTGGACAGGAATGGAACGATTGCCGAGCGTGTCCGGCGGACAGAATCGCGCACAACGGTTTCCAGTGAGACAAAGGACAGTGATGCGATTCGGAATATGGCCGCGGAACAGCGCCGGCAAATGGAACATATGGGATTGCCTCATACGGGAGACCGGGCATTTAATGAGAAGGTGGAATATCAGTATGAGTCCGGCGTGGTGCTGAATGAGCTCCTGGCGCCGCTTGTGGTACCTAACCGAAACGTTCCCAAGTCGATTGGGACATGGGCAGGAATGACTTTCCAAAATGATAGGATTATAGAGCAGGGGATCCTGGCAAAATGCAAATCCGGCGGCAAGTGGGGTATTCTTGGCACAGATGGGAAAGAGCTGATTGCTCCTGCTTATAAGGAAATCCTGGATGTGAATGACCGCACCGGTGTGATTCATGTCATGGTGGATAAGAAAACCACCCGGTTCATTTCCAAAACAGGCGAACAGCTGACACCGGAGGCCGCCGATGAATCGGACCGCCGGAGCAGGACGGATGCTGCCGGGCAGGAAGACAGCCGGGAGTATTATGACAGCGACGGCTATACGTCCTTTAAAGAAAAAGGGAAATACGGTTTCAAAGACGGCATGGGGAAGGTGGTCATCTCGCCGCGGTATAAGGATGTGCTTGCCGAGTTCAGTGAAGACCGTGCTTTCGTGAAGAATGAGAAAGGGAAAATCGTTGCTGTTGACGGCAGCGGCAGGGAACTGTTCCAGGCGCCGTCCAATCAAATGTATGCGTATGAAGGCGGTTTGGCCGAGTACCGCCGTAAAGTAGGGGGCTTCAATGTGGGCAGTCTGCTGGGCTTTGTGACCGGCGGCCTGATATACGGAGGATTCGGCTATAACGGCATCGGTCTTGGCGGTTTTACCTATGACGGAGCCAAGCGCGGTTACATAGACCGTGACGGAAATATCGTCATTGACAGCAAGAATGATAAAGTATGGCCCATGACCTGGTATGGTACAGTCATTAAAAATGACGGGAAAACCGGCTTTGTAAATCGGAAAGGAGAGTACGTTATCCGTCCGGGAGATTATGATGTAGGTGATCTGGACGAGATTAACGGTCTTTTGGTATTGAAAGACGGAAAGACCGGAAAAAGCGGGATTTTCAGTGTGGAAACGGGACAGCAGGTGATTCCTTTCCGGTATGACGGTATCACCTTTGCCGGTTCCGACCGTCTGGTCGTAGAGAAAAATGGGGTCCGCAGCTTATACAATATGAGAACAGGGTATTCTGTATTTTCCGTATCTACCGACATGACGATCGATCCTTTCCTTCATGACCGGCTGACATGGGTGCACCAGGGAAGCAGCAATTACGAGGTCATCAATGATCAGGGACAAATCCTGTTTGCCGATAAAGAAGGCCTTATTGAAGAGGCACGCCCGTTCAGCCACGGATACAGCGCAGTGAAAGCCAAGGGAAAGTGGGGAATCATGGGCGCTTCCGGAAAATGGCTTGTACAGCCTGTTTATCAGGATCTCGATATATTATAGAAAAATAACTTTATATAAAGAATGTTTGTCAGAATGACAGCGGACGGCAAGGCGTCATAGTGAGGGAAACGGTAAGGTGTCATCAGAGTAATAGATTCTTCGCTCCGTATGACATAGCCGTCTCCCTGTTTTCTCATACAGCATTCTTACTTCCGCTCTGAATGACGGGATACGGTAAGGCAG